>Ga0210059_1014812_pt1 | contig 11468 bp, 10 predicted proteins | sample Ectturendosymbi2_FD_188042 | JGI IMG/M metagenome (GOLD analysis project Ga0210059, IMG submission 188042) | Ecteinascidia turbinata endosymbiont from Florida, USA - Sample 2 (SPAdes) (version 2) | ecosystem: Host-associated > Tunicates > Ascidians > Unclassified | place: Key West, Florida... | reverse complement strand
AGCCATCCGGCTGGGCACAAACCGTTCACATGTTCACACAGCGTTTTACGTAACACGTGACTCAATATTCACGCCGTTCGTTGAATGCGTTTTTCTGCTCGCCTTTCTGTGCATGTATTTACGACCTCGCGGAACCTTACTTGAGCTCTTTTCGTCAGTAGTGCCGTGAGCGAGTTGTCGTCTTACTGATCCATTGACTGTTTTCTGCGATATGTTTGCTGCTGTATCGTGGAAAAGGACATGTCACTGTTTTTGTTAATGGTCGATAGATGTTGCCGTTTTGCGTCATTAAAACCAGCGCAGACCTCGAGGCAATAAATTGTGCAGTGTCACCTCTCAAATCCCTGCCTGTTTCGTGTCTCAAACAGCCGCGAGCCTGAGTAACGCCTTCATCATGGCATAGGAGAGAGTGAATCAGATTCACAGTCCATGCTTGTGTGTTACAGTGAGAGACACGGCAACAAAATGGTGCTGTGACCAGGATGTGGAGGTCGTGCCGAATTCAGCCTTCACACAAAGAACGTGCGATTGGTGTGGTTCGTTGTAAAGAGGAGGGGATGTTGTTGCAACCTCTCCGGTGGTGTTGCGTTGAATGTGTGATTCACCACGAACGGGATGTGCGTGAAGAACAAAAATATATATTTGTGGTGCGAGCAAGCAAGAGCGAGAGAGATTGCGAGCATGATCTTTGTTGTTGCTTGCTGCCACGGTGCGAAGCTTTGCGCACATGCCGCTCGGGATTTCCGATCACAACATTGGCATTACTAAAAGTTTTCGCTGATGTCGTAAATTTTTGTGATAAAGAGAATTCTTGCATTTCGGCGGCAGCGCCAAGTGCAAAGTTTGTTATGATCACTTTGCAAGAGACTGGTTGCAAAGGAGTGGTTGAACTAAAGAAGGCGTTTCAGCAGAACATGAATCGATATTTTTACGGAGAAGATATTCGACAACAATGCAATTTCATCGAAAATAGCCAGCTACATGTGGTGACAACCCTGCTGGATCCAAAATAAAAAATAGGATTTTTTTACGAAGAGAAGTTGATCAAGCAGAGTTATTGCTGGTTCCACTGGTTGCAGCAGCTCGAACCGAAACAATTAAAAACAAAAGCCAAAAAAGGAAAGAATCTGCTATGGAAGGATCACATGAAGAAGCCGCTGATAGAAAACATCATAAAACAGACAGTGTTTCTACCAAGGATAAATACTTCGCGTTTTTGGATGAGGAAAGCAGTTGCTCCGACGAGAATTGATCTCAGTCAGAAGAAGAACCATTTGTCAAAAGAGATGGAGGCCACGTACTTGAATGTGCCAAAGTGTAAAAGCAACGTTTGTCCATTACAGGTGTAGAGTGCCATAGATATCCAGAACTTGCAACAATAGCTTGAAAATATCTTAGCGCACCTGTGAGTTCTGTCGCTAGCGTGAGGGAGTTCAAAGAGGCAAGAGCACACGGGGATAGAACTCGGTTAAAACCTGATAATGTGGAAATAGTACTGTTTTTAAAACAAACTTGAAAGCAATTGGCTATGACTTGATAACAACGGAATAACCGAGTATCTTAAAAAGTCATTGGAGACTGTGAGTGTGATAGTTTGATGCATAACAAATACGAGGTAAAATATGAACTTGCTTATTTGGTTTATCAGTGTTTTTCATGTACTAAAGTAGTTTGTAAAAGCCACATGGTCTGGGAAAAAAGACATGTGTTTTCCTGCTACAAATCTCTCATGCTATGTAAATATTGACTAGTGAAGGTGTGAAGGCTCTTCTTTTGCTGCGTTTTTGTCAATTGATGTTGATTTTTGCATTTGACAAACTGACAACAACAGTAAAAGATCTGTGTAAATTAAACGGTGAGTGGTGACACGTGTTTTGCACCTACACATTTGGCTGTCAACTGCAAGTTTGTTGGAAGTGTCAGGTTTCATTGCAGGTTTTATCTATTTTATTAAGATTTCTACTTCACATTTTTGAATCAAACTCTTTGCTTTGCATTGCGAGAAATTGTAAGAACACATTTTCAAGATCACATCCACCATAGCGATCTAAGTACACATTACTCTTACGTTTGTAATGGTAGACGTACCATCACATGTGGAAATCCCCGGAAAATGATGCCATCACCTGATAAAGGGAGCGAATCACCTGATAAAGAGAAAACGAACCACAAATAGAAAGACAAGATACCTCAAAAGTATATAACAACGGCCGACCCATGCAGTAGTAGAGCCATCATGGCATGTGATCTCTATTGCTGCTTGTGATATCATTGTAACGTCACCAGACCTTCCCGACCACAAAACGTTCTTTCAAATAACTAAATCTATAAATATGTATGAATGCTCCGGTCGTTCACTAACCTTACGTCAACTATTGCATTTTTGCAATTATTACGTTTTTTTCGTTGAAAGGTATTCAAAACGCCACTATCGAATAAAGACCGTTGTTGTTAAAGGTCGCTGAAGATAAGCAGTTACGTTCACCGTGAGAAGAAATCATATGTAGAAAAGCTAATTTCAGTTGATTAAAGGTTCAGTTGAAGCTAAAGTTCGGTGAAGATTAGGTTATGTTCTGTCGTAACAAGTTAGTTTAACAAGAAACTGAGAAAATATGACTTTCAACGTACAATTTTTGCGGTGAAATATGCCAGCGTACCATTAACGTAACGAATCAATATTTTTCACAGACGTCTATAGTAGTGGAAAAATGTCGATTACGAAGGCTAATAAGCAAAAATGCAAGGAAGACTACATCAAGTATCGCTTTCCTTGCTTCCAGAAAGATGGAGAGTATACCTGCAGTGTGTGCTGGGCATGAAAGCGCAGGTTAACAGTTGTTTGAAACAATTCCATCTCAAGCAGCATTTGAACAATGCTAACAAAGAGCAAGCTCGCAAGTCATTTTGTACTTTAAATCGTCTCAAACGTGTCAGGCTGAATGCAGGAGGTGTATTCCACCAAGCAAAACTTTTTCATCATTCAGGCATCTTACGTGGTTGCACTTTGCATTGCTAAAGCGAAAAAGCCTCATGCCATCGCAGATCAGGGTTCCCACAAATGTTGACTAGAAATTCCCTAAAGATAAGTTCAAACTTCCCAAAATTTCACACTAATTCCCTAGATTTTGCACAAAGCAGTGTGTAATTCTCACCTAACTTTTAGCACTTCAAACTACAGTATAAGCCAGGAGGGATGCTGGAAAGCGGGAAAATGACAAAGGGGGGCAACGAGGGTGGAAATGCCTTTTTCATAACAGTATCAGGGCAATTTCTTGATTTATCAAAATCGAATTGAATTAAGTTCATTCCAGCGATTTGCGCAACAAGAAAATTCAAAATGGTTGTGGCGTGGTGATTACGCCACATTAAACATTGAATTCGTATCAGTAACAGCAGAGTGAACCCAGGGCCGTCGTCAGTGGGAGGGCCAGTGGTGACCGGCCCCCCATTTGAAATCTTTGCCCACCCATTTCATGTTTTGCCCCCCAGTTGCTGCATATGTCGAATATTGTATTTAAAAAATGTGCCCCCCTTTGTGGCTTTTGGCCCCACCTGCTGCGAAATCCTGGCGACGGGCCTGAGTGAACCTAGTCAAGTGGGGAATCTCTATAGCTGGTATGCTGATGGCTGTTGGTTCGACTCTCTCTTTAGTCGGCTCAGGGCAATGCAGCATTGTGGTTGCAACAAATTTATGTCATTAGTTTTGAGGTCGATATTGTAGCTGAACAGAAACAAACATGTTGGTCACAATTTGTTTGTTCCTGTAATTTTCCATTGTCCTAATTTTTTAACTGCTGCCCATGCTGCACCGTTGTCCTGGCATCCCTGTAAACAGGCCCGTAACCAGCATGGGACACCAGGGGGGCGAAGAGTTTCCTTAGACGGGAATAATCTATTTTAAACTATGTCCAACACATTTTTCTAGGGGGGGCAAAAAATTTTCTAGAGGGGCTTCTCTTCCTCTACTCCCCCTGGTTACGGGCCTGCCTGTAAACCAGCTTCCTGGCTTATTACATTTGCACACTTAGTGTTACTCTGTTGACTAATGTGCTTAAGAACATTTTTGGGACGATTCTTAAGGTGTTCTTGACAAAACAAGAGAAGATAATGGCTTGGCGAGAATATAAGCCTGAAAGGCAAGTTATGTGTTGTTATAATAAAACTAGCTAACTGCACGTGATTACCTGTAACTGTGCTTTATTCGTGTGATCTACGACAAGTAACAGTTTTATTGCATGCTGAACATCTTGGATTTCTGGCGCTTAGTGAAGGGCTGACCAACCAGTTTGCAATTTTGACGGATGCAACTGCTGCTATCGGAGAGCCCAAACAAGCGCACAAAGCTCACAATATGGCAGCAAGCAACAATGATCTCTCTATAATTGCATGTTCACACCACTTACATATGGGTGCAATTCTTACATTTACATATGGGTGCAATTCTTTGTCCACATCCCATTTGTGGTGAACCGTGCATTCAACGTCACGCCAAAAGATGGCAACAAAACCATAAACTGCAAAATTTTTGCACAAACTGGACTTTTGCTGGAGAAGGTTCAATTAAAGCTGTTGATGTCTCATTTGCATCAATAATTTACATTACATTGGTATATAGGCGACTTAGGCATGATAATGATTACAGCACATACCAGCATCAGCGTCAGATGGATTTTTCCATGGAGTGGCCGAAAAATTTTTTCCAGGGGCCAACAGTTCTGAAATGTGATTTCATCAACTCAAAACTAAGAGAAAGGCATTTTTTAACTAAAACTTATTAAAAAAATAGCAAATTACAACATCCACGGGGCTTAGCTCCCTACCCCTTCTTAAACTCATGCATACCAGTACACTATAAAACCAAACAGATATAGTCAACTTTTAACATCAAGATATGTTCTGCCTTTTGGGCTATTAAAAACAACCTCTACTGTAACTTCACTTTAAGTCTTTCCATCACCGGTAACATAAAAGTATTGCAAGAGCAGCTCTTCTTTTCTCATGTTCACAATCATTTTAATTTAACAACCAGTTCTCGCAAACTCGCACAGTCCGTTGTAGATTTGGCCAAGTGACAGTTTCCTTGATGACGCAACCCTAATGATTTTTTGGTTAGTACCCTTGCAACCCTTATCACAAACATTACAAACCACACATAAAAACCGCTGCCGACTGAGTTCATCCAATTTCAGCAACACTGTACCCAAGACCTGGTTCGGTTGCATTTGACCGTAGAGATTAGACTAATTTAGATACAACGCAACAGATAGACAAGATCCTGGAATTGACATTTAAATGATAAATCACAAGAATCTGATTAGGCCTACCATATTTGATGGAAATGTGTGACCACACTGACTGTTCCCAATTTTACACAAAATGCAATGTCCCTAAAAAATCCCTAGATACCTCAATTCCCCAAACTTTTCCCCAAACGTTGCTGAAATTCCCAATCTAGGGACAAATTCCCCAAAAGTGGGATCCCTGTCGCAGATACGCTAGTGAAGTCACACCTCCTGGATTGCGCTAAAATGGTTTTGGACGACAGAGCTTGCAACAAGGTGAAACAAGTTTCCCTTTCTGATGTCACAATCAAGAGCTTAATCGTCGAAATATCTAGCGACATCAAAATCCAGCTCACTTCAGCAGTAACATCTTCGGGGGACCGTAGTTTGGAGACTCCTTATGTAGAAGAATGAGCGCAAAGTGTTGAAGTGAATGACGATGAGCATCCTCTTTTATGGCGTTGAGACGTGATTATTGTTACGTATAATGCGCGAAACAACACGCCTGAATGTGTTTTCAGATTACAAGAGGCCAGTGAGGTGCTTTCGTTCAGCCCGGGCCTATCTCTTGTTGCTTTTCATGGGTAAGATACAGGGTAAAGGCAAGATCAGCCTGCACTGTAGCTAAGGCTTCATATATTCAATGGCGCAAGATGCAGTGGCGTATCTGTGCGAAATGACGCCAATGGCAAAGTTGAAGTGTGCGCCCTTTCTAATAATTTTTGTATTATATGTAGGCACAATTTTTACGAAAGTTAAAACATTAAGAAAATAAATGTTTTAAACGTAGAATATTTGCATTTATTTTTTCTTCGAATTTTCAGCAAATAAAATATAAGTTATCCATAAGGACCATAACATACTTCTATACTCATTTATTTTTATAATGAAGGATATCAAAGCATTCAAATAGCAACGTCCTCATAATTTATAGGCCCACACTTATCAGACAGGACCCAGGGTGGTCAGATCTCATTCTTGCAAGGGGCCATCTATTCCATAATAGGGCCAAAAAAAGCCAAAGGGCCAAATGCATATTTTGGGGCCAGCAAGTGTTATTTGGGACCAAATTCTGAAATTCAGCCCCAACAGGGCCAACCTGGCAATCCTGTGTTAAGCTCGGAAGACCCGATTGCTGACTGACTTTCAGCTTCAGATTGCCCTAATTTTGTTAACAAAATAGCAAGAGCGCTCCGTTCCTTTCTTACATATCTTCGGGCGGCTAGAGCTGTACCAGTGGCGCAGCCAGCCCAAACATTTTGGGGGGCCAAAAAACTTTGGAGGGGGTAAATGTTTTATTTTACGCGAATAACACTATTTTGTTTGGAAAAACGCCTCTCAAAGCACAAAATTACTACGTTTTCCAAAACTTTTGTGGGGGCATGGTCCCTTTGGCTCCCCTGGCTACGCCTGTGGGCTGTACAACTTGGTTTTACGATAATGTACCATTAATTTGGTTTGAAAAGTATATACCGTAAGTGCAACATCAGTTTTAGATTCTTAGTGTGTTTGGCCCGCATGAATTGACTGTTTATTGCTGTTTCATTTTTTGTTGTTGTTGTTGTTGTTTTTTCTTTTTTGCTGCCGCCGTCTCTTTGTTTCTTTTACAGGGAAAATCCACCAAGAAGTTTCTTCTCCATCATACACAGCAGGCTGGCGCCTTGGAGTTTCTTCACCATCATGAAATGCTTCTGGACAACTTGTGAAGCCTTGTACACAACAGTGCGCGTGGCTCCTCGAGCGGCTGGTTTTTGCAGAAGTTGGAAATTTGATTTCCTAGCACAAAACTACGAACTGCTACAGAGCAACAATTGTCTGCTTGGATGCGAAAGGGCTATGTAAACCCGGGCAGAGTTTCATTTTAGCTGGGTTTGCGCTTTCACTGCCACGCTCAGCTCCTTACGGAACTGAGCAAACCACGATAGATACCGGTTGCGACCCAACACTCCCGCGCAACTGTGTTGATCATCCAGAAGACTGCAACCTCTTCAAAACTATACCCTTATTAAATTCGCAATAATTCGGCCATCAACTTTAAACCATGATAGGAATTTATGAAACTGTCGAGGGGCGCCCGACGAGACAACCTCTTTAACAGTTTTTTTTCGGTGCCCCAGCGCCTTAGCTTTAATTTGCATGAAATTGTTTAATGTTTGCGCCAATAAACTCTCTCTCTTCGAGCAGCATATACTCGAATATTTCAGTTTATTTTGTCATTGCCTTATCTCATTTTTGGAAGGCACTGGGCTGTCATCGGTAGCCTTATCTCACTCTGAAAAGTGTTATTCATTCACTGGTTGCCTTATCTCACTCCTAGATGCTCTCAATCCTCTTGTGAAGGAATGATTGTTCATTGGTCGAAATGCTGTCTCCACGTGGAGTCATCTCCAAATTTCCAAATTTTAAGTTTCAACCCGCATATTCATCCTCCATAAATTCAATCCTTTTAAATCATTACTATTAAATGTCGAAGATTAAAACTATCTATTGGATTATTATGAATAGGAGTTCTGGTTACTTCCTTCCTAACAATAACATGCAACATATATAAATAATACGTCAAACAAATCACAATTAACTTTAACCAAATAATATCCAGTCCGCATTGAGAAGCAATTTCAATCTAAATCAAATTGTTCTATCTTGATCCGTTTGTTGGGAAGTCCTTGGTTCATTATTTTTTAAGTTCTGGTTTCCCAATATTCATCCCAATCACTACTATGTATCAAAAGTAGTGGCAAACTACTCGGTCGTTTTCTTGACTTGTTTCCGAATCAATAATGTCACTTGTCAAGTGAATCTCTGAGTCCGAGGAAGTTTCATGTTGAGGTTGCGAGACGAACTCAACAATCAACAGCCTGTGCAGCGTTTTCTGACATTCATCAACATCTCCAGTCACACGGGGAAGAATCATGACTCTACTTCAACATTTGCTAGATCAGGGCATCAACTTCGAAAATTGCGGTGGTCAGACGCAGTGACGTAACTAGAGGTTTGAGCCAGGGGGGCAAGCTTTGCTGAAGGGGGCCCATTGGCCACCGTTTGGTAATGCAATAATTAGTTCCCAAAAATTCCCATACATTGCATATATATGGGTATGGGCGTCGGGAGGGGAGGCAGGGGGGCTTGGCCCTCCTAGATTTTGAACATTTTAGCAAAAAAAGGTTATTTTCTTAGTTTCAAGTGGGAAAAATACATTTTCATCACTTTTGACCCCCCTAGAAAAATTTTATAAAAATCACCTAGTGGCCCCCCATGCAAAAATTCCGACGCCCATCTATATGGGTTTAGCCTTTGCTTGTTCGCGCCACATATGTGGGTGTAAGTCTTCATGCTCAACCGGTTCGTGGTGAATCGCACATTCAACGACATGCTAGCTGAGAGGTTGTAACAAAGGATACTCGAATAACAAAAAATGGTTATTTATAGCGCAGTACAATGCAGATCTTAAATTATAAACATAAACAACACAGGCATAGGTGTTCACAGAAATTGTTCCATTGATCGGCAAAGTCGACATTTTGCTTGCTCATTTCAGGCTGTTGACGATAGGATTCAAATGGGACGTCACATAACGCTTTACCTTTTCTACACCACAAAGAAAATTACCCATGTTACGGCAACAGTCCCAAAAATGCCCTTCGTTGGCAGCAAGATTTCTTATCACATCGTATAAAAGTACGTGACTTCCTACAATTAGCAGTCATTGCCTCGCTGCATCACCTGCCACAAATGTCTTCAACAGTCACATGCGGCTAAACGCCTACTACCGCAACTTGAAGTGAAACTTTGTTGCCATGTTACTGTTACGCAATGAAGGCCAATTTTAGAACTATCCGCATCCAAGTTTAGCAACCTGTCTCTGCAGGCAATGGAGCAGACATGAGTGAACTGCAAGCTCAAAACTGCATGACATCACAACAGTGAACCCGGCTCTTGTGCAGTGTGAGTGTCATATCGGGAAATAAAACTTTCATTGCAAGTATTGAGACAATTAAGCTGCTGACTTCAGGATTTCTATAAATTTTTGGTTATTAGTCCCAATTACCAGGTGGTGGCAAATTCCTATTTTGTCCCCCCCTGCGGAGACTCATGAACACAGGGGAATGCCAAACACTGAAACAGCGCACCAGCTATACCTACTTCCTCTTATCGCCAAATAGTAATCCGGCAGTGGAAGAAATGAAGATATTTTTAACATCAGGTTATGAAGTAAATGGCTGAAATGTCGGATGGGGAAGCTCAGTGGTGTACAAAAGCATGTAAATTGTTTTGATGGAAAGTATCAAATTTTTTGAGAGTTATTTTTAGCCTGAGGCGGAAAACCGTTTGTATTCATTCAATTCAAAGCACGATTCGGCGGTTGGCATTAATTTTAAAATCAATTTAATTAGATATTTTTTTGCGCATAACTTCAACATGGTGGGGGTGAAAGAGTAATCATAAGAATTAATGCAACTAAATGCTGACTACTTTTTAAGATATTAATTGAAACTGTGCAACTGCGTTGAGCATACTAATCATAAATGTAAACTTTTCACTTACTGCTACATGTGTTTTTTATTTGAGTTGACTTATAGTCTGAACATCTCCGTGGACATTTAATTGTCGAAATTCAGATCACAAAAGTGCTGCCTGGAACTTCTCGCGGAGCGTTTATGGCGTTAGATATTTCCTATGTTAATACATGTGGCCTTTTAAATTATAGCAGTTTTTGACGAAATCGTCAATAAATTTGCAGCAGGAAAGGCAAGAAAACTTTGTCTTTGAAGTTGGATGATTTCTTGTGAAGCATTACAGGTTTTTCAGCTAGATTGTTGTTAGTAGGGGTGATGGAAGCAGCAAAAAATTCCGTCGGCTCTCTGGACTTTGCAGCAGAACTTTGAAGTTGCTGTTGTGCTTTCTCTTTACGTTTTTGAGCACCAGATTTCATATTTACTCCTACTTCGTATATTTATGTTGCACATATTCGTATTTCGTTGTCAAAACTGCAATCTGTAGGCTGCTGTATAATCAACATTACAAAGATCACTAAGTAAAGAAATGGGATACACACCAAAATTTTTGATTGATAGCGTTAGTGCCAAACTGCCATGTAGAGCGTTCGCAATACTCAGAAAAAGTTGAGAAATGATAATGAATCCGGATGTGGATGTTTATCAGACGACTCCTGACAATAATTGCATATTGCTTAATTAACCAGCGCTTCCAAAACGTTTGAGTTTGGTGAACAAATCTGAGTTTGGTGAACATCTTGCGACCCAAGCTTCAAACAGCCTATGTTAACATGACAAAAATGTTGATTGTATGGATGATTTTTGGCAGTAGGTTGCTAAGTTCGTTTTCAACGTCAGCATTCTACTCTTTTCTCAAGTGCCTACGCTACACTGCAAACAGACGTAGACAAGTTTGAAAAATTACAACTCAGGTTTAGGTTTATGATCGCCTCGGCGCAACCTATTTTTTGACCCTTAGCGACATCGCAACCCTTGTTTGGGTCGCGACCCATACCATGAGCTTAATTGCATGCTTCACTTCAACGAGGTGTAAAGTGCAGCACACTTTACACCAAGGAGGCTGCGCAGACGAAAGCCGCGGTCCCAGCTGGGATGGCCAGAAAACGAAGTTGTCACCTTCAGCCGAGATGCTGAAATCAACACCTCTGCTTCAACTTTCAGCGGTGAATTGCAGACAGCTTTGTTAATTGGCTTTGAAAAACAAAAAAGAGAGTTGTAGTGTCAGTGTCACTACACAACTTTCTCTGTATTCTAATCTCAAGGTCACTGCCTAATCTCAAGGAAATGTACATGACAGCTTTCAGACATAAACGTGTTCACAACTCCATCACACACTCCAAAGCAGGTAGAAGTATCAGGCCGCAAATGACGGCAACTTTCCACAGTCCACACCTACGGGTGATTATTACATCACACACAGTATGTTCGTTCAAGATGATGTATTGTACAATGCACGCCGCTGCAACAACTTTGAATTTACGATTCATTTGATGATTGTTGGTTTGCTAAGCACTGCACTATTTCAGTATTTAAAATGTAAAGACCAACGGATTTCCAAAAAGTGTAGAAGCACTTTCATATTCTGCAGTTCATAAAATCTCTGAGGGGGGCCCATTTTTTGCATTTAGCTTGCCCGGGGGAGGCGGCGCTCACCCCTGCTCCCTCGTCA
>Ga0210059_1014810_pt1 | contig 11469 bp, 9 predicted proteins | sample Ectturendosymbi2_FD_188042 | JGI IMG/M metagenome (GOLD analysis project Ga0210059, IMG submission 188042) | Ecteinascidia turbinata endosymbiont from Florida, USA - Sample 2 (SPAdes) (version 2) | ecosystem: Host-associated > Tunicates > Ascidians > Unclassified | place: Key West, Florida... | reverse complement strand
CAAACAGTCACAATTGGTGAGCAAATGGTCTGCCCGGAGTCGGAGTCGTTAAAATTTTCTGCGACTCCGACTCCTCAGGTTGAAAATCCTTCGGACTCCGACTCCTCGACTCCGACTCCACAGCCCTGCTTATTACTACAACTTAATTTTTAGGTAAAGGTCTCTTCTACTCAGATTAGTGACTGTGAGTTGCGCTGTTGAGACAGGAACTCGTGTACTTCGTTCAATGCTGAAAAAACTCTTTGGTAATTACTTACATTTTACAATGATCTAATTCAAAACATATTAGGCACCAACATTTCACTATGATATACTTCTACTAGTAAATATATTTAAAAAATGTGACATGTTTCATCAGAAAAGCGATGGGCTTCCTCGTATTAAATCAACAGAATCATGTTAATCTTCACACAGTTCCAAAACATAAGTTGCTTGGGAACTGAGATGTCCTCAGTCTGAAAGTTAGGATCCCGAGCTTCAGATAACATTGCATTCTACCGTGAGAAACAGGAAAAGATTGTGGCTAAAATGATTTCGAAAAATCATAATTTTTCCTGATATGATTCCGTATACATTTTTTTTGCATGGCCACAATTTACTTCATTTGGATAATCCGATTCCGATCCGGTTGAATGGAAAAGATATCCAAACCAAACCAATTCCAAAAAATCTCAATATCCAGCCGGATTGGACTCCAAAATCCGGATCCTGTACACCACTGGCCTTGACTCACTGCCATTCGCGTCACGGATTTGTGCTCAGTCATCCGTGAAATATCCAAAGATTTTCACGTAAGTTTGTAACAACACTGTACAACCAGTGGTGTGTTTAACAGGAGGCGAGCAAGGCACTTGCCTCGGGCCCTCCTTTTTGGGGACCCCCTTGAGGTGTTACGCACATAAATTTTCCTTATTTTTGGTGAAAAATTTATTATTCACTCATATAATGTGCTACAAAGTAGATCATAAGCATGTACTCCACTTGCAAAGGCCCCCGCTACAGAAACTGTAACGTGCAGGGGACCGCAACAGCAATTGCAACTTGAAGGTAATCTGCTCTCAAAAGGTCCCAGCAGCAATTTCTATGTGTAAGTACTATGCTTTCAAAGGGGCCCCCAACAGTAACTGCAATGTAAAATTCCTTGCTTTGAAAGAGCCTGCCAGTAGCAATTATAATGTGCAAGTACTATATGCTTTCAAAGGGGCCCACAACAGTAATTGCAATGTGTAAGTACCTTGCTCTCAAAGGGGCCACAACGGCTTGTAATGTGTAAGTACCTTGCTCTCAAAGGGGCCACAACGGTTTGTAATGTGTAAGTGCCTTGCTTTCACAGGGGCCATCAACAGCAACTGTAATGTTGAAGTACTACTGTATACTTTCAAAGGGACTTCACAACCATCTCCAATGTGCAAATGAGGAAAAGCTTCAAATCAACTTCTATACCTAAAAAATTGTGTGTTAAACTTTCTTCCTAAAAGTTCTGAAAAGACCCTATCGAACAAGAGCAAAAATTTCTACCAAATGATAACTTTTTATACCAAATGATGATTTTTAGAGATTGGAGTGTTTAGTTTAGCCTATTGATAATTTTTTGAAAATGCCAAAGTTCAACAGAAAATATCCAAGTGGAGCAGAAAAAAACAAGGAAAAAGAAAGCATAAAGGCTGATGAAAAATGTAAAGTTCTCCTGGACAGATTTGTTATTGAAGCGAGTGGTACTGGTGAGCCTACAGAGGAGAGTGCGGGTTCAAGTACCCAAGTTGTTAATAGTAGCTATGTCTACCTAGTGCATAATCATACGTGCCATACCCAAAAACTCAAGTTTTGTCGAAATGAGATTGATAAATACATGCTTTAGATCATTCATACAGTGGTGTGTTTAAGGGGAGGCAAGCGAGGCACTTGCCTTGGGCCCACCCTTTTTGCCTCCCCCCCTTTGAGGTGTCACGTGCGTAAATTTTCATTATTTTTAATGAAAAACGTCTTATTCACTCATATAATGTACTACAAAGCAGATCATAAGTAAGTACTCTACTTTCAAAGGGGCCCCTACAGAAACTGTAATGTGGAGGTACTTTACTTCCAAAGGGGCCTCAACAACAACTGCAACTTGAAGGTAATATGCTTCAAAAGGGGCCCCCAACAGTCACTGAAATGTGTAAGTACTCTGCTTTTAAACTTCATTGAAGGGGCCTAAGAAAGTGTAATGTGTAAGTACTCTGCTTGCAAAGGGGTCCCCAGCAGAAACTGTAATGTGTAAGCACCTTGCTTTCAAAGGGCCCCCCAACAGCAATTATAATGTAAATTCCATGCTTTCAAAGAGGCCCCAACAGCAATTGTAATGTGTAAGCACCTTGCTTTCAAAGGGGCCACAAACAACAATTGTGATGAGTCAGTACCTTGCTTTCAAAGTGGCCCCAGCAGCAACTGCAATGTGCAAGTAATATGCTTACAAGGGGACCCAAACAGCTATTGTAATGTGCAAGTGCTATGCTTTCAAAGGGGCCCCTAACAGCAACTGCAATGTGCAAGTACTGTCCTTTCAAAGCGACCCCACCACCATCTCCAATGAACAAATAAAGAAAAACTTCAACCAACTTATCACGGTTGGTTGAGTATGATGACGTCATCAGAGGGCCCATTTTTAGTCTTGCCTCGGGCCCCCCCAACCCTAAACCCACCACTGCATTCATATTTTTATCAAAGGCTTTCTTTTTTATGTCTCTGTATTGAAAAGGTTAGACAAATTTCTCATTTCTTGTGATGTTGTACCAGGCCCTTAACCAGTTTGGGACACCAGGAGGGGCGGAGAGTTTTCCGAGAGGGGCCCAAAATTTTTGAACTATATCCAATATTTTTAAATTATGTCCAACACATTTTTCCTGGGGGGGGAATTTTCTAGGTGGGATTCGTCCCCCCTGTTAACGGGCCTGTGTTGTACCTCAGTAAAGATTTGCATCAGAAAATAAGACAACTTGCAATTGTTATAGCAGTGGCCATACTACATCGTTTAATTTGAAGAACATTTTCTGTTTAGTTTACAAAGTAATTTTGTATTATTGCTGTTGTGTTGCAAAGACTGCTAATAAAAAAGACTACATTCATGCTTCAAACCAAGTAGCAGAAATGGCATTTTTCGAGCATTTTTTCTACAGATATTTTATGTGGTTTGAATTTAGCCCATGCTTGAAGTCACAGGTTATTTGAAGCTTGACTAAACTACAGCAGTAAGTTTTTGGTTTGAGGTAGACTTGCTAGGTGATGTTAAAGTTTTTTGGCCAGCTCTAAGCCGGTATAACTTGAACTGTTTTTTCTTAGCACATATTTAATTATTGTGTAGTATTTCCTACTTTTCCACATTTTTCAAACGACTAGTCTCAATGCAAGTTGAGGGCAGACTTGACTCATCTAGCCTGAAAGCTTTCCAAAACAAGTCTCAGGTTGGATGTTTTTGTATGCTATGTTCTTGTACATAAAAGGATGAAATTTGAAACAAATTTAGTGTTTTGAATCTTCTTGGTTGTTGTTCATGGATTCATTTATTCGCATAAAGACATGAACGTGAAGAAGTTCAGGATACCAAATACCAAGCATTTATCAAAGGGGGAAAGTGGGAAACTTTCAATGGGGTAAACGTTGTAGTTTATTGATGGTCAATGCAGGGAAATGCGGCGTGAAAATAAAGAAGTGGAGGCGATGCCAACTTGCTATTGCCTAACTTTTATGTGTTGCCAGCCTTGTCTTTCCATTTTTCAGTGTTGTCAAAATTTTGTATCGTGAACACTCTTGCATTTTTTTCTGCTATGTTAGTCACGCCTTAGTCTCAGGAACGTGGGCCTATCCTTCGGTGGCCGTATCTTAGGCTTGATCAAAGGTACTTCATCACAGTTGGCTGAGTATGATGACGTCATCAGAAGGGCCCCCTTTTCAGTCTTGCCTCAGGCCCCCCAACCCACCACTGCTCAGATGTATGAGTCCGAAGTAATACGACGCTGCCTTACCGCTCATAATCGCTTTTTATCGAGCATCCGGCGCAGAAGTGACACAAAGAAACATCCACAAGTGACAATGTAAAGAAAACACGCTGAATAACACGCTTGTTTTACAAACACATTGAAGGTGATTTTGTTTGAAGAAACGCGAAAAATTTCTCCCAGCACACTTGCATATTTGTTTTGATCTCCAGGCGTCAGACTTAAAATAGTTCCTCTACGGCTGTAGCGACGATCACCGAATTGCTCGGTTTGATGCCAAACAAGTTGCCGGCCGTTGCATCCGCAATGTTTTACATGTTTGCTTTCAGTGCGAGACGAGGAGTATTGCTGTGAACCAACTTGTGCAGAACCTTTCGAAATAAGGAAAAGTACAGTATTTCAGGCGTGTGCAAATTTTCAAAGTGTTAGACTCGAAGTCAGCTTCGCAACAACTACCGCTTTAAGGGCGCAAACCCTGAAGCACAAAAAACTTTTTATGTGATTTTTGGTGACGGCAATTGGCGGCAAGCCGAAGCCTGAAATTTACTTCTTGCCTGGGCGGTTAAAATGAGCGCTCTTGCCCAAGGAGCGCTTTGGCGATTCACTCAGTGGCCGTGGATCGAACGTCCAACCTTCCAATTGAGAGGCGGACATTCTACCACTGATCAATCGCTACCCCATCGCAACAGATTTAATTACACGTATTTTCTTGGCAAACTACAACAACTAAGAAGAGAATAGTGTCCTGTGACCAGTAGCGCAGCCAGAATGAGGCTGAAGAGGCCGCCATGGCCCTCCCTGAAACCAACGTGCTACGATTTTTCTCTGGTGCTTTATATCAACTTCAACTGTTTGAAAATTAACGAAAGTCCAATGTACGTCAGGTGGCTGGTCCCTCCTGAACAAAATTCTTGGTTGCGCCACTGCCTGTGACCTCACGTTTTGGAAGATTTATGAAAAACGTAAGAGACATTACTACACAAATAACAAAATGTAAGGCAGGAGTTTCATTACAGCCCCACAAATCATGGCGAACATGCAGTGTTGGACATAATGGGTCAGGTAAGTATTGTCGCCATGTCAATCATGCCCATCATTAGATACAGGAAATTCATGAACTTTTATTTTTTACTTTCCGTTGCTCTGTGGATCGCTCTTCTTCAATAACAAGAACAGTATCGTGTGATAAGCGACAAAAGCCCTGATGAACAAAGTATAGAACTCAACATCACACTTTTCTACAATGGCAAACAGAAATAAAATGCAGAATGAGCATCATGAGATAACGAAAGTCAAATCAAATGTATAAAAGTACACGACAACATTCAAAACATCACAAATAAGTAAGATTTGAACATCTTACTTTGCCAACATCCAATTAAAAGCTTGTTAGTTGAATTTCTGCCACTGCTTAAACAAATACCTGGTCCTTGACCATGTACTTTCCACTCATGCACACAAAACCAACATGTTTAACACAAGGCATTGCCCCATATGAATTATCACCAGGCTGAGCGCTTTTGGATTAGAAAACATCACATTGTTAGAGAAACAGTTTAGCTGTTCAATTGGCTCATTTGTTGTAGGCTACTCAACCAAAACCTAAAATCTTCTGCAGTGACACTTTTCTGTAAAAGTATCTACTCTGCAGTGATGATATCGGTGTTTCCAGATTTCAAAAAGTTTTATGGCCAAACTTCACAAAAAAATTAGCCAAAATTGGCAAATATCTACAACCAAAAGTAGCCAATTCTGAAAAACAATTAAAAACATGAAGTCACTAAAAAGCGAAGTTTTTAAGTTTATTTGCATGAAATAATTAATGTTTACAAAGCATTGGACTGTAAAATTACTCTCTTCACATTTAGTGACCATGCAATCTTTGCAAAACCAATTTGCGAAGGCAGTGACTGCATTTGCATATTATCGAACCTTACGTACATGTTGTAACATGCATCCATAGCCTCCGCCATTTATAAAACTATTTTCAAATGCAAAACGATAAACCTGATTACTGCTGTCAGAACTTTTTTGAAAACCAAAGTTTAACCGCATGGTACACTGGGAACGGCATTAGCCTGCGCTGATGTTTTTTAGGAGCATAATGGCTCATCAGGTCTGAGTATTCATCGACAAACCTCACAGTAGGCTTTCTCAGCATTACTATGCACATTTTTAACCCATGGCTTTAGGCCTAAAACCGTTCATGTTTCTGTGGCGGTTCTAAGGGGGAGCCAAATACCCCCAGACTTTTGGCTGGCACCTTGCTTGGCCTCCTCAGTTTTGTTCTTAATTTCATGTACAAGTTTGTTTGATTGACATATACAGCAAATAACTTTCAGCCACCAAAATTTTAAAATGATTTGAAGACTTTCTGGCGACGGTTCTAACGATATTCACATGCCTATGTTGGGTTTGATAGGGTTAATCATAGCAAAATATCTTCATTACAACGCAAAATCACCACGCAGGAGAGACATTTATGTTGGTTCCCCTGCTTTTTTCCTTGGTCCCGCAGTGCCCCCCCAGTTTTTTCATTCTAGAATCGCCACTGGTTGTACACGAGGTTGAGTGCAAATAGCGGAACAAGAAATATTGAGAGTTATTGCGTCACTTCTTCATTGTTGTGCAATTAAGAAGAGCGTTATTGTTGCATCATAGTTATACGAAGTTGCCGATGTACAGTACGCAGTACTGTATATCGGAGTAGTAGAGAGTACACAACGGATTAGAGTTGCTGTTCAGCTATTGTGGGGATAAAGTAAAAACAGTGTGAAACTCAACTTTTTGCTATTTGGCAAGCCAGATGAAGCAGAATAGCATATTTTCTTATGTGAAGCGAAATAATAACAACAGCGAAGGCGTGGACGGTAAAATGAGCAGTGTAGTTCAAATGCAAAAGAGTCACCAAATCCGAAGCGCACCAAATGTAATTCAACTGCCAAAGTTAGAAAATCGGACGACACATATTTGCGATATGAGTTCTTTTTGCCAAACTCTGAATGTAGCAGATACATTCCAGAAATGCAAGAACAACCGAGTCATTAAATTTCTTGCTTTTTAACTTCTGTAATAACTGTTTATTCGTTGAAGTGTCTAATAACGAAACAATTGATTTTCTTACAAGTAATTCGTGTTTTTCAAATTTTTGTTAATGGAGGTTCCATGACAAACGCGAAAGTACTGTATATCAAGGGTTCCACGGCGACAAAAAGGTTGAAGAGCACTGGTCTAGATAACTGTATTCTAACATTGTCCTAACTCCGTGGCTCACTCGAAAACTGCGCTGTGACCTGCCTGCGGGTCATGGTCCATAGATTAAGAAACACTGCTCTAACACAACTGAGCTTCCTATTATTTCTCGACGCGGTTTTGCAGATTTAGTTTTATGCTACTTTGTTCACTTTATACCACAATCAATCACTCAAATTTCCTCTTTTTATACTACATCGTTTGATGATAATTTTAATTTTAATGGGCCCAATCCATGTTTTATTGTTCTTCAAACACACGTCAACCTTGAACAATGTAAAATTATAATCACTGATGGCTAAGAGTAAGACCCAACAAACGCTGTGTAAATTATGATAAAACTGATTTTATCCTATTAATTCTTTGAAACCTGATCCCACTTCCTTTCTATTAATAATGACATCAACACCAAAAGCAACTAAAAGTATTTGAGTGACTTTCTAGACAACAAACTAAGCTGGAGACCTCGCATGAATTAGGTGGTGAAGACTCAAGTCCAGGAACATGTAGAACGTTATCCATAATTGAACATTTCACAATACAATCTATACAAAAATTTGGCTTACAACTCATTAATCTACAGCATCTTTGTTTTGCTTATTCTATCCCAAACTCAATTGGGGTCAAAGTCTAATTCTACCATCCGCCCTCTTATAAAACTTTAAAATAAAAGCTGTCAAATATACTGTCAGTTTTAACCACGTTGTCTGGAGGAATCTTATCAACATTCATACAACTCAGAAATTTCTACATTTTATCTGAGTAGGTACATTCATGCAATCCAGCACGCGTCTGCTACATCGATCTCTCATGGGACGAGTTGATCAGCGAAGCCAAACTAAATACAGGGTGACCATTGAAGCAGTCGGCACTGGTGATACAAACGACCTCACACAACAGGCAAAAATGAATCTTGCGCCAGTATACCATATTAAGTGGATCTTCACGTTTTTATGAAATAAACACAGTCTAAATCTTGTATAACAACAATAACATTTAATGATATTCTAAACCAATAATTTGACATATGAAGGATCGTACTCTATTTGGAACTATAATAAACAATTGCTCAGTGATGTTTCATGCTAACCATCATCTTAAAAACAACAAATTGCTTTGTAACTGATAAAAATCAGAATTTTCTTTTTTAGGGAAAGACATTTGAAAATGAGAAACAAATTCACAATAACAAAACTAGAAATGTCATATTCCTGTTGATGCTAGCTATTAACACGTTTTGACTTTGACATAATACAGTTGTTTAAAATGTTGACCACTTTTCACAACATAGTACACATGCACATTGCAATTAAAGGCCTTACAAGTATCACAAAAGTTTAGTAAACTATTTCACAAATGTTTTATTTTAAAATTGATTTGCTATGACTTTTCAATGCTGTCTTTATATGGTGGGAGTGTAGCTTCAACTTGATCTGCAGGTAATGAGGCAGGCATTAAATTTCGATGGGGTACATTGATAGGATAAGGGGCCAGTGGTGGGTACACACTAACTGGTTGTGATGGGTATGCTGGTAGGGACTGGATATTTGATGCAGCCAAATATACTTGTGGAGGAGAATGAGCCTGGGGATACTGGTACATGGTATCTTTAGGATGGACATTTACAGGCAATTGATATGGGTAAGCAGGGGTAGTAACTGGAGTGCAAGGAATTGATGTTCGCTGAACTGCCACTTGTGGGTAGGATAAACTGCTTGCCAGCTTCCTTGCCTGACAGTATGAACATGTTCCAATTATAAGTATAACAACACCAATGGCAATAAAAATACCACCGGCTACCCTCATCCCCCTAGTAAATCCTGTAGCAGTCATGATGATTCCAGGCAAGCATAGAAGCACCCCAAACAACAGAATAGCCATGGTGCATCCAGTTCTTAACAGTGGAGTGTCCAAGACAAAACCTGCAATGCAATCATGACTTTTATCAGAAAAGTGGAGAATCTGAAAATTATAGAAACATTCTTAACAGGAATTGTTCTATCTTTGTAGACAAAACTTGAACAGCAAACCTAAGTCCAATACTAATCCAGACCAGTTACTTGCGAAATGAAAAAAATATATTGACATAGCATACCATATAAATCATAGTATCTAATATGCATCAACAAAACTACATACAGTTGGAAATCTACATAATGAAAAACTCATTCATATTATCGTCATCTAGTTACAATCGCTATAAATACCAAAAAAATAATGTTCAATATAAATAATCTACTGAAAATGCAAGCAGCCAACAAAGGATCAAAATGCTTCATACCAAAGTTTCACACTGCCATTACAATTAACACAGGTTTCTCCAAGCAAACTCTTGCATAAAACAAAACAACTGTATGCAGGAACCTATTCCTGTCCAAAATATTAATTTTTAAAATGCAACAGGTAGAATTCAGTGATTTATACCTGTTTTGCAGTGAACTGTTGCTTAAATAAAAACAGTAATTTTTTTTTGCTTTACTTCCAGCCAATTAAGTAAAAGTTAACATTTCAAACATGCACATCTTAACCCAATAGTTTTTATGTTGTGCCCCACACACTTCTTGCAGCTGTTTAAAATCATGCGTAACGGAGCACATTAAATTATAAAATACTTTATTTTTGACTTTAAGAAAGAAATAGTTTTATGTGCCACTCTATGATTCCCTTTCAAAAGAGACTTGGATGACAGGTGCCTTCATAACAGATCTGTTATGAATGTGGTCTGTTACGAGCGTTGTCTTTTGGTGTTACGAACAGGTCTGTTTTGCACGGACACTATAAAAACACCTCAGTACTTTTGGGTAGCATTATATCATTGTCACACAAGATTTGCTTGAAACCTGGATACAACTGTATTGTGCCATTTCGATTTTATTGCCAGCAACTGAAAAAGCTTAAAAAAATTAGTGCTCAGTATCAGCAACAACATCAACAAACCCACCAGGTTGAACTGATGCAACAATTGTTCCACATGAAGCAGCCCTTAAATTTTGCTGAGTAGTCATTCTGATCAAAGCACGCGCTGCTTCCAAGCTCGAAGCTGATGGTGTGAAAAAAACAGCGGTTAAGTCAATAACGTCAACAATTACGACCAATTATAACCGTTGTTAAGGTTTAGTTGCAACTGTCAAAACTCATTATCAAAATAACGTGGTTCATTATGAAAAAGGATATTCATTTCAATGCAATACACACATGAGGTATTACTGACCTGTCACTGTTGTGCAGTACTGTAGTAGGCTACCCGCCAAAATTGCTACAAAAGACAAGTTATGGTGATCATAAGTCCATTGTTAAGCGACAATGGACTCCATATTTGGTCCCAAATTGAGCGTTCTGTGTGTCTAATTGCTTTTGGACTATGTTGCGATGAATCGTAAGGGAAACAATTATTAAGCAGGTGATTTGAAATTACCTGGTTGTAAATAGTGTTGAAAACAAGTTTGTTTCTGAAACAACACATATCCTGCTACTGTACTACACCTGTTTTCCGTTCAATGCTGTCTGTTTGAAAATGGGAGCTTTTAGCTTTTTCAGTCTTCCCCTTTAGAAGATCTCGTTCAAAAGAAGTTGAAACGGCCAAATCCAATCATAAACTAAAGACGTCGTGGTCATTTTTTGCATCTTTGAGATGTATTTCCGCAATGTTGAAGCAGGCAGCACAATATGTTTCTGTGAAAAACTATAGGCTACAGTATAAATATCAACCACCTTTCTGAGTGTTTCTTGCTTTTTCTCTTGTAGGCTACTCAGCGCCGGATTTAGATGGTAGGGAGCCCGGGGTCCAGGCATGGTGGGAGGCCCCATGTGCGGATCGGATATAGAATCTTCAGGGAGGTGATGGCCGATGAAATCACTAGTATTTCCACGGATCATTACTATTTATGACGTAATCTTGTGACGTCACATTTGTTAACTCAAGCGTAACAAAATTTTATGATGCAACATGATAATTGACAATGATTAACGATTTGTGAAACTGTTGCAAAACCGGTAACCAGAAGCGTCGCATTTCCTTTTTTTGGAATTTTGCTTGAAAAAGTTTCTGAGCGATCCAACGTTTTCATCACCTCTAAACGTCAGTCCTCGCTCACCAATAAATTTTACGACAGAAACCAAACGTTGCAGAAGCAATTTCCAATAATGTTGGCATTGATTGACCTGACTGGCTAGCTCTGTATCAATTCTTCATAGTGATTAATTACATCTGCGACTAAACGTAATCGTGGCATCTTTGTGTTCC
>Ga0210059_1014808_pt1 | contig 11470 bp, 9 predicted proteins | sample Ectturendosymbi2_FD_188042 | JGI IMG/M metagenome (GOLD analysis project Ga0210059, IMG submission 188042) | Ecteinascidia turbinata endosymbiont from Florida, USA - Sample 2 (SPAdes) (version 2) | ecosystem: Host-associated > Tunicates > Ascidians > Unclassified | place: Key West, Florida... | reverse complement strand
TGTTAAGATGTTATGATTTATGAGCTTGTATTACGAAATTTTAATTGTAGTCTTGAGTTTGTTTTTTTCTCTGCTGTTACTTCAGCCTTTCAACTTTTCACCCGTAAGCTTTGCTTGCAATTTTCAGGACTGAGGATGAGTAATTTTACGTGAAATCGATTTCCTATTAAAAATTTGCTGATCGATTCCTTGCTTACACCCATCGTGGAAAGTACATGCGTTGTTTATAATTAATTTAAAGGATTTGCAGCATGTTAAAGAGAGTAGTTTGTTGTTTGCAGGCCCGTAACTAGGGGGGCTTCCTCCCCCCTGGAAAATTTTTCGCCCCCACTGTAAAAATGTGTTTGACACAATTTGAAACTATTGAACACAGTTTAAAAAATGTGGGCCCCTCTCAGAAAACTCTTCGCCCCTCCTGGTGTCCCAAGCTGGTTACGGGCCTGGTTGTTATCCGTTTAAACCGGCGCTGGTCAGTTAGTCGGCCTATATTTGAGTACATGGTTTTGTTTACCGAGGTTCTCTTCGTTAATGTAAGGTTCACGGAAAAGAATGTTAGTACACTTTTGTGAAAGTAGTTTGGCGTGAAGAGTTAATTACTCTTCAGCTTTCTTTTGATTCGCACTAATGAAGCTAAACTGACATAATGATCAGGCCGCCGTTGATGTAAACAATCATTATGCATTGAATGGTAGATTGGCGAAAGTCTTCTTTCATGAAAGTGTTATTTTTAGGAAGTCGCCCCCAAGTGTTTTATTTCAATATTAAAAAAGCGTTACATTTATTAAATAATATTAAACGAAGGGTTTCATTCGTTTGTTACGTAGGAAGCTCGACTGATGAGGAAGCAGCAGGCAGCTAGAAGGTGTGTGTCGGTGGGAGCTGGTCGGGAGAGACACTCCTCATCTCGTTTGCCACCTCTTCTGCAACTGGAAAAGAATGTTTTAAAAGTGCATTGTTGCATCATTGTTCTGAACTTCAACTTCTTTGTGATGAAACAATAAGTTAAATGCGCTAGTGCATATTTAAACCACGCCAACGCTATAAAGTTCTCCACAGGATTATAGTGATTATAGTGCGGTGCAGCTTAACATTGCCGTTGACTTCTGGCACATGTGCAGACGATAATTTAAAAACTGTTTCTTCGGTTACAATGTCGCGCAGTACTTGGTTTACGACATTATGTGAACATACGTTGTTTGCAGACCAACGTTCCTCAGCAACATGTCAAAGATATCAAAGAGGAAATCCGGCGGAACTTTTCAGAGCCGACGATGTTGACCTTGACAGAAAAATCAGACGCTGATATTTACGAGGTCTTCATTAACCGTCAAAGGAAGCTAGTCACAATCCAACGGAAGAAATCCTCATCTTTATCGTGCGACGTGCATGACAATGTCTTTGCGCCAACGGTGAGGACTTCACTTCCGTCGTTTCTCAGTGTGGGTTCACGTGAAACATACAAATGACTTGAGTTGCGTGTTCCAAACTTCCGCGACCAGTGGTTGGCAGGATATCAATCGTGTCTCTCCACAGACCAAGATCGGTTCGGTTATGTGGTCATTTGGATGGCGTTGTTGGCATGTGTTGGTATAGGTCGTCACTCTCAAATTTGTGCTGCTTGTAATGTTTGTCGATTTAAAGTTCAAGAAACTTCCTGTGTCAGACATTGCAACCTGTGCCGTGTTGCAGCCACACATGTGCTGTGTGCACGAGATAGCCGTGTGTGTTGTGAGGTCGAGGTAGTCACCGATCGCTGTCACGAGGGAGTGGTCCATGAATCACGTGCTGCACTCGTTAGACGTCCACAAGTGCTTAGCACAGATGTGTAACGTTTGGGCCGTAACTTTATGTACTTTGATGAAATGCTGGAAAAAACTGCCTCCGTGGAATGAACAAACGAATATCAACCATTCCCGAAGGGTTTTCATGTGATGGAGTTCGCTGTTTGTGTGAGTTGAAGTGGTCCGGTGTTTGTTGCCACTTCATCCACTGAGCGTAGACCCGAACGCATACATCTGAGCGTTGAGGGAAAACGTCGGGATATTTTGTGTGTAGATGCAGAGAAGACGTTTGATCCAGTCTTATCTGTTCTTAAACAACAAGTTTAATAATCTTGTGCATGGTTTGAGTGAAGTTTGGAAGTTTTTCACAAAGTCAAAGCTCAGTTGTTTCAGCGATTTTTGGTGGGTTTTGGTTTTTTCAGAAACGCAAAGTGTAATTTCAGGCTAACAACGAAAACGAACTTGGCGAAGATCACGTGACCGGACCAGTCCATTTGGAGGAGGCCTTCGATGACAGCGATGAAGAAGGTTTGGTGAGTGCGACGAGGGATGCCCGCTACTCCTGTGCAAAAACCAATAAAAACCTATGTCTTAGATCCTATTCTTGTTCGTACGAATGCCACAACCAATAGCCAGATATAAACTACCTCGAACGAAAGCAGACGCGCGCTTTCTGCAGCGTAATGGCTTTTTTGACCCCTCGTCAAGTTTTTCCCGTTTTACCCGTCTCATGGGTGTTGGTCTTCATTTTTAACAAGTCCACGAATATAATAATTTACTCCAAGTGCACCTGTTTTTTTGCTGAAACATTTCGGTCATTTGTCTCACAATTGTGTTAAAACTCGCTGTGACAATGTTCATTAGCCTATATTTTCAAACATTCTGACCGAAATGACTCAATTTTTTCGGTCATTTCCAAAACATTTCGGTCTATGACTGAACAAAACTAGAAGTGAACATAAAACCTCTGGTTGTATACTTTGATATGGAAGGCAGCTTTTGCAGTTTTGTATCTGTGGTAAGTATATAACCGGTGCTGCCGCTTCTCTTAATTGCCCGCGTTCGTGATTACGTAATTGCATTCTTGTTGTGTTCACAATTTTAGTGCGTCACAGTATAGATGTGTGTGTGTGTGCTTGTGGGTAGTCATACAAGTGTGTTAATGCTTGTATGCACAAGTGGATCTTTATAAAGCAGCTGTTTCTTACGGACATAAGTTTAGATGACGGCTTTAGCGGGGGTTCGGGCAGTCGCTCTGAAGCGTTGTTCAATATTGCCGCATCCCTACTGCCTTCCTTGGGGTAAGTTTCTATTTTACTTCAGGTAATGGACGCGAAGACCGAACTGCTCCTCCCCGCTTATTCAAAAATCTACAGCAGCGCCATTGAAGAAGGTTTCATGAGGTTGTCAACATCGCAACAGGACGTGGTGGCGATAAAAGTACAAAAGCATGCTTTTGGGTCTTGGCGAACTTTTCCTTGCCATGACCGGTGTAAATCACCTGATGGCCAGCATGGCACGGACACAAAATGATTTTGTGTTTAGATTGAGAATGGCGGTGATGGAGATACTGAAGACAGAGTTGTAACTAAAGATGAGTTGATGGAGGTATTACTATAAATTATTATAATGGAAGTGTTGCTAGTTTTTTTATTTGATTCTATTTGACAGTGATGTGTTTGATTATATTCACAGAAGGAAGGAGCAATGCTTTGCTACAGTCATAAACAATCAAATCGGATGTTTTGTGTTCGTCCTTCGCTGTAGTTTGTCTGTTTCAACAACATGCGATTTGGAAAGAGTTGTGAACCCCCTCGAAGTGTAAACGACATTACGTTCGGGGGCGTCTGTTTAAATATTACAACCACTTCCCGCGTGAAGTGTCAATTTGTGCCAAGGTATTAACGCAACCTTGGTAAAGCTGATATGACAAGGACATGATTCATCGCCCCGCCCCGTCGGGGGGGACGAACCACATCATTTGGGGGGATAAACCGCATCATTTGGTTCAAAGCTTCGCATTAGTGACGTTTCATCTAGCTGCTATTCGAGGATGAGGCCCGTTGCACGAAGGTTTCCACAGAGAGGGGGCGCGTATCAGCTGATAAGATTGATGATGTGCTGGTTGGTTGAGATGGATTGAATGATTGACTCCTGCGTGAACTTACTAGAATTCGTGGCAGCTGTATGCCGTTCGCCGAATGTACTACATGTTCTGTACAATTCATCTTTTCCATCATCACCAAGTAAATGTGTTTTGATGTGTTTGTGTTGCAGGCCAAAGAAGGAAGAATGGAAATTCGTAAAATTTTTAGCTTCTTGCAAATTCTAACAGCATGTTTTGGAGCCTTCGCCCACGGTGGCAATGACGTCAGGTGAGCGTAGCAACATCTCGCGTTAGCACAGTGGTCTGATAATAAAGTTTGCCAGCAGCATTTGTTTCGCATTGTTAACCTTGTTAACGTTTGCTTGTTCATTACCTGCTGTTCTCGTCGGGCGTCATTAGATATATGATCAGATGTTGCACAATGACTTAAGTTTTTGTCATATCATCCTGCAGCAATGCTATAGGACCGCTGATTGCGATATGGATCATATACAAAGAGGGAAGTGTCCACCAGAACGCCTACACGCCGTTGTTGATCTTGTTCTATGGCGGAGTTGGAATTTGTTGCGGGCTGTGGGTGTGGGGCAGAAGGGTTATCAAGACAATGGGCAATGACATCACCAACCTCACCCCATCCAGGTATGCATGATGCTAGTGTTCAATCGCGTGACAGCTTTTGTTACCCTGTGCAGTTGTCAGGCCCGTAACCAGCTTAGGACACCAGGGGGGGTGAAGAGTTTTTTGAGAGGTCCCCAAATTTTTAAACTACGTCCAATAGTTAGTTTATGTTTAACACATTTTTCAAGGGGGGAAAACAATTTTCCAGGGAAGGACTTACCCCCCAGCGTCCCCCCCTTGTTACGGGTCTGGCAGTTGGTCGGCATCTTCGTGATCTGTGGCTTGTTTCGCAGTTACGTGTTACCCGACAGGCTGCTGCACGAGGCTGATAAAGTCTCTTGTCGCATGATCTGTTTGCTGTGCGCAGGTCACTGCGTTCATCCATCACTTCACATCGACCGTTCTTGCCACGTCAGTGTTGATAAATAACTACGTTAGTTGGCGACACAAGTCGGAACAGCCCTGCGATAGATCGTAAACTAGTTGGCATTGGTCATATCTGCCAAGAATTAGAGAATACTTGTCTGAATCGCTGTTTTGGCAGTGATGTCACAAATGGCATTGTGACATGAAAATAGTCAGGTGCTCAGGATCAAGTTTATGATCTGTTGCTACACCCTGTGAGTGTGTAGACAAGACTTCTTTGGTCCGATACCGATATTTTCGCATTACTCGATCTACAGCTAAAAACATTGCAATGCGTATTGATCCAACTTACAAGAAAATGGGAATAAGCTCACAACTGAAGAAATGCGAAATGTTTGCATTCTAGCAAAATAATGATTTGATTATAAAAATTTAACAAATCAAAGTTGTAGCTCTGAGAGTTTAGCGTTAATGAATCAAAGGTGGAGCAATATCTTAGCAAAACAATAGCATGGCGGCTTTCATGAACAATTGGCAGAAATTTGCCGATATGATATACATCGTTATGTCCCCATTACAATGTATCGGTCGAGCTCTAACCCTGCGCAACATGTTCACTTTCCAGTAATATATGACCAACAGTCCATGCTAAGCCGCTGCTGTCCATCATACAGTGGAAAAGGTTAATTCGTTTCTCTACAATCGCCCGCGTGTTTTTCTCTGCACTCTAAGATCGACAGCTCTTGCAACAATGCAGTGAAAAGGCTTGATATTGAACACCAGAGTTCGGTTTGCGGATCGCATGGAAGTGACACTGCGCTGATATTCCGACATGATAGCCAGTTTATGAACTTGCAGTCTAATAGTGATGGATTAGGAAGAGGTTCTGACCAAAGTAGCCAGACCAGACTAGGCTAACACACCACAGTCTGTTCACCAGGCTGGTTTTGTGTTCACCTAACCCCGTGTTCAACGTCACCGTCTGGATCACGTGTTGTTGCAGCAAACACGTCCAATCAGATTACTGTCGGCCGACCATACACATCTTGCAGTTACCACACGCTCGGCAATGAGGTGCTGGGTGAAGTGGGTTCATGTACACAGATCGTTGAACGGTGTGGTTTTCCTGTCTGCCTGCCCTTGCTACAGTTACCGCCTGCGCCGACGATCCTTTCCAATTCCCTACTTTGTCTTTTTCTTGCCTGCTATGGCCGAACGAACCAGGGTGTTTTGTTTAAATTAGGCTTTAATACGTCACCGTCGACTAGCCTGGAATCATTATTGACGTCATTATGGATATAAGTAAGATGTTGAGCCTCCTTGCCGTAACTGTTCCGTCACAACGTAATCGCACGAAAACTTTTTTTGCGTCGCAATCACTTTTGGCGCCAGTGAGTCTGTATTAAACAAATAGACGGACATTGCAAACTGATCGAAAAGTTGCAAGAATCAACTTTTTTCGCCTGTACAAAACACATTTTGACAAACAGTTTTATTGATGAAAAGTCGACCTTGTTGCCCTTAACAGGAAAAACTTGACTGTGTGTGCTCTTTTGAATTATGAATCTGACACCTACTAGTTGTCCAAGTAACTTCACTCCACAAGTGAAAGAAGCAAGGAATCAATCACAAATTTTTAATAAGAGATCGATTTCACGTAACACTACGCATCGTCAGTCCTATCATCTGCAAGCAATGCTAACAGGTGTGCACAAAGCTCAAGTGAAGGTTATTACCTACTAGTTGCATGCGGAACACACGACGTGAACTTATTGACAAAACTTGAATTGGCAAACTTGCTCTGCACACACGCCATAACCTTCACTTGCTGGGGTGGAAGTCCTTATCTCGACTTTTACTAATTATCGTGCACTTCATTACATCTCATAGCCAGGGAGGGACGTCTTTCCGTAACGTTATGTTGGTGACATAACCTTTGCAACGTTTGTTCCGCACAGAGGCTTCGCCATAGAACTGATGAGTGCCATCACTGTGTTGGCCGCTTCCAACAGTGGATTGCCTGTCTCCACAACGCACTGCAAGGTAACGACATTTTTACTTTTTAATGCATTTGCTCTTTTTCCAACGCTCTGTACACGCTTTTGTTTGCACAGTAAGACCTCCCTCGTACTTATGTTTTCATGTTTGATTATCGACTATTTCCCTGTCGCACATTCGGTTTGTCGTATGTCGATAATTAATCATCAGATACATTTCATCCAGCCAAACAGGCGCATTTGTATCAAAAAGAGGCGCATTTTGTCAAAAACGCCTGTAGTTTTTCCTGAATTTCTAAAAGTCACAGCTTTGTTGGATTTGTCCAAGCGCAAACATCAGCGATGGTCGAACCAGTCCGGAGGTTGAAGCTGTTGGGGAACTCGAGGTAGAGTTTATCCCTTTTCATCCACAGTTCAGTTCATGTTAACGCGTTGAAATATCTGTGCTCATATTCGGTTAACGAGTGGTAACGAGCAAGAAGTGAGAACTCAGCCTCTTGTAGTCTGTCACCGGATAGGAGTAAATGTCTGTGATTGACAATCGTATTATCAAGGCTTTTATTTGGACAATACGCCCAGGAGATGTTGGGTTTTAAATTGCACACCACGTGACTTAAGTGGGTGGGGTTAGAATAATCTTAATCACAACTGATCCACGTACTCTCAGTGACATCGGTAACTTATGTTTTTTCCAGAAGATTTTTGTGACATCACCAGAAGTCATTTAGTAAGGTGCAAATTTATGGGAAGTTTTGTTTATCTTAGTTCCTGTTCCGAACCGCCGCGCGATTACTACACGAATTTTCAAGTTTTTCAAACTCATTTTTGAGGTTTATTAAACTATTGCGGTTTTGTTTCGAAATAAAGTTTATAAACACTTAACTGTAATGCATCAACAGATGCACGTTGGTTGCGACCTGTTTTTTTTCGGCCACGGACCGAAATGATTTTTGAATGACCGAAAAAATTAAGTCTTTTCGGTCAGAATGTCTGAAAATATAGGCTGAAAAACAATGTTACGGCGAGTTTTAATACAACTGTGAGACAAATGAACGAAATGTTTCAGTGACCAAAATTTCTCAGCAAAAAATGACCGAAATGTGTCAGCGAAAAAAACACAGGTTGCGACAGACTGACTCACTAATCAATTAACCAACCAACTGTTGCAGGTTGGTGCTGTGGTTGCAGTGGGATGGGTTCGATCCCGGAGCGCGGTAGATTGGAAGATATTCCGCAACATCGTTCTCGCCTGGTTCGTTACTGTGCCGATAAGCGGTGGGCTGAGCGCCGTTATATTTGCTGTGATCAGAACTGCTGCTGGCCTTGATGACTGAACTCAAGTCAGTCATAGGCTGAGGGGTCCGTCGATATTGGTTGTCTCTTGCTGCTTCCAAGAGTTGTCCGCCACGTCTTGAGTTAGCTCTTGTTTGATTAGTTGGGATGGAGCGGTGCTTTTATATGATGGCTTTTAAATGATGAACTTGCCAAGCTTGCTATGGTTTCCTTGGCCTCTCTGATTTGCTATCATGTTTTGTTTCGCTAAGACTAGCAAAACTCTTGACTCTGTGCACACAGTGTCGTTGGTTCTGTCATGGATGCTGTATTGCTTACCTGCATAAATTATAACCAAATACTGTTGCTCGCTTAGTTGGTCCCTTCCAAAATTTCGAGCTGGCTATGGTAAAATACCACTTGTGCCTTGCACCTACGGCAGTTCTACATCTCGGCACGCTTGCGAATGGTACAAGGTCCAGGCAAAATATGCTCGCTGTTTTGGACAAGGCTGTTTTCGTTGCGAACCTTTGTGTTGCGTGACATCGTGCCGTTGAATATTGCAAGTGGGTGTTGGTTATTTAAGCGCGGGCTCTTCATGTTCAACGTAGCCTCTTGACTGGTGCTGAACGTCAAACTGTTTCATTGAAGTCAACGAACATAGTTGTTCTTTCTGTTGCCCAAGTTCATAACAGCTGCCACCAGGTTTAATTTGAAACAATTGAAGTCTTCTGTTGATTACTTTTATTTCATTTATTTGCCGACGTCTCGCCAATCTTTTCAGGTACACTTCCCCAGGTCGATGTTTTGAAAGATTTTTTACAAAAGGTTTTACCAACCTCCTTAAATCAGTGTCATCGAAATCCAAAACGAAGTCTAGAAATGTCAAGATTGTAATGCTTTTATCCTCACACTTACTCAAGTAGGCTTTCGTAGGTCCATGTTTTTAACCACATGAGCCTGCGTGCAAGTAATTCAATCAATAACTACAACAATGGCCAGTGTGACGTACAATGAGAGGAAGGCGAAAAGTTGAATGATAGTGAAAAATAGTGTCAACGTTGAAGAATAAAAGGAATTAGTGTCAAATGCACGGAAAGTTACACTGGTAGGAACGAGTTCGTACATCACGTAACAATAATCATGTTCGTATGTTGGCGAAATCGAAGTGTATTAAGTGAAAAGTGAACGAACACTGTTAACGATAAAAGTTTGGACTTCCATAACCAAGTTAAAACCTCATCGCGCAGCCAACTCTCCTTTGTCAAAGGCATTTCCCTGAGGAAGCATGCTTGAATAGATTGGCGAAACGTCGGCGAATAAATGAAATGAAAGTAATCAGCAGAAGAAAGACCTGGTCTGTTTGGGCTCCTATAGTTTGTTGACAAGATATCGATGATTATTGTGACCGTGAAAGGAGGTGCATCCTGTCGGGGAAAGGCTTGAGCGGTCTTCCTTTTTGAAATTAATTGCCTTTCCGCATTCTCACCGGTAGAATTGCTGCATACCACAAGTTCTTGTTAAATGTCGGGCTGTGTTGACCAAACCTGCGTAGAATAAGGTGTGTTTTTCAGAAAATCCGGGGTAGAGTACCTTTCACCTTTCGTTGTCTGATCATCAGAGCATCGTCTTCAGTCCACGTTGTGGCAACGTAAAATTCCAGTGTTTCAACTACTGTTTGTGCCAATAATAACATGTTTATGGTTTGTAGCCTTGTCTCAGTTCCACGCTGCAGAACACCTCGACTACCAATGCAGTGTGCATGGCGCGAGTGGTTTTGTTTAGCGCATTATCACTCAGGAAAGATGCTCTGACGCTGCTGGTCCATGTCTGTGTAAGAAATCGAACGTTTCGCTCTTGTGCCGAAGCGCGGTACAGTTGGTCAGGACACGACCACACCGGGATCGGGCAAACGCCAGAGTGGCTCGCTTGCTCGTAATAACACGTCAGCATTCGAACGTTACACCGCCGTATGACGTAATAACACGTCATCATTCGAACGTTACACCGCCGTATGACGTTTGTTCTTATTCCATTGCATGACGTACCCATGATCTGATAATGAAGCTTTAGCGCTTAAATTCAATTAAGCTGATTGTTAAGAGCACGTCAATATTGCCATTAGGTGTTGATGAGTGAACTTTCTTGTTGTGTCCTGACGACGGATTTGCGATCGTGAATATTGCAACACCCCAGTCGATGGGGGAAAATACTTGATGTGCGAAGGTGGGGGGTGTTGTGGCGAAACTTCAAGAGTTCAATTTGCTGTTTTTATTGTTTGCGTGATAATACGACTGGACATGTGTTTGCGAAGCAGGGGACTTTGTTCAAATGATTGCGTCACCGGTGTGACGTCAACCTTTACTGAACCTTGACCTCGGTGAACACATTGCGGCGAAGTCTCCAAGCTGCAGCTTCACTAGACCGTCGACCTTTTCTTCAATGTAAGTTCAATCCCCGAACGCAAGTCTCCATCCATCCATAACGCTGCTTTCATTGCAAATGATCTGCAAACTTCATCGCATCGCTGGTACACAAACCTTGTGCCTTGCGTGCATTTGAGGAGGCACAGCATCTGTCCATTCAGATGTTCAATTTTTGCGACCAAGTTTTGTCAACATTGTCTCCACCTCAGTCAGTTTGGCGGCGTCTGGGCAAGGGTTAATACAACATTTGCGCTGTGTACCTATTTGTCTGACCTCCAGCGTACATCGTTTTTGTTGCTGCGTCAACATTGCAATATGCTCTCTGCAGTGGATCATGCCCTTAAATGCATGAATAAAGCTTCGCTTTTCGTTTTTGATATCAGCTATGCTTGTGATTACGTCACTGTGAGATTGTGCTACTACCAATCCAACAACAATTGTAAAGAGTGGTTCTCCAAACAGTCTATCTGTACAAAGTTTGTTTTGGTCTGCAACATCATGTGTATCTGCTTGCCGCATACTGCAGGTGCGATCATCACGGGTCAGCGGCGACACAGCAAAGGTGCGCAAACTTTAGCCCAGTAATTGTTCCAGGGGGGTTTGTGCATAATTACCAGGGTTGTTGCCAGTGGGCGGTTGGTGTTCTGCTCCCGACCCCACCCCAGTTGTAATCGGTGCCTCCCGTGCTGGAAATGGGTGCGATACCCTTTCCCCAGTCGTTTGCTAATATTACCCTCCATACGAAACCGGTAGCAGTGGATTCGGGCGGTGATCGCTTTTGACGAAAGCTACATTGGGAGGTAAATGAACTCATTGTGATCGCCGCTATCTCCACGCCGCGCGGAAGCGCCACATAAACGAGTAAAAAATAATTCGAAACGGATCAGACGTTTTAATTTGTTG
>Ga0210059_1014807_pt1 | contig 11470 bp, 11 predicted proteins | sample Ectturendosymbi2_FD_188042 | JGI IMG/M metagenome (GOLD analysis project Ga0210059, IMG submission 188042) | Ecteinascidia turbinata endosymbiont from Florida, USA - Sample 2 (SPAdes) (version 2) | ecosystem: Host-associated > Tunicates > Ascidians > Unclassified | place: Key West, Florida... | reverse complement strand
TTCCCGGAGTTCTAGTGTTAAACTTTATCAACAGTAGTTGAACTTTTGCATGTTCATACCTGTTTGAAAGATCAAACCGGTGTGAACATGCAAAAGGAAATATGCAGAAAACGGGAAATTTTCACGTGTAAAAAACAGAAAAACAATAAAATATAAGCAGCAATTACAAACTCTAGCTTTGCAGCCGGCTGTATGAGGAATGCCTGGTTTTGCTCCCATCTCCTTGCAATGATTCAGCTTGTACGTATCATTCAGCAATACTTGTAAAGTCACAACAGTGACCCACACCAAGCGAATCGATCGCAATTTATTGCGTAAGGAAACTAGTTTCGTGTGTTACACATCTTCAGTCCTTACGTTAAGGTTGCAAGTAATTGAAATCTATAGTAACCAGTTATTGAAGTATAACTGGATAGACTTCTCAAGCAAACAAAGAAGTTTTTATTTCACAAAATCATCCCGCGGGCAGGATCCAACCACGCAAGGGCCGGATTTGGCCCGCGGGCCGTATGTTTGACACCCCTGCTCATAGGCGTATGGGAAGGCATTATACTGGGGGGGCGGAAAAATTTTGCCCTAAAAATAACAATTTGCCCTAAAAGTCACTTTTCTAGTTTAATCCGAATGGGCCTGAAACCTCTTGTAAATCTGTTCTATACAGTTGAATTTGTTTATAACGGCTTCGTCTGTATCGTCAATTCGCCCATAACGTTACATTTTGTTCGGTTCCGATGGCATCTTTTTCATGCATTTCAATTCGCTTGTAACGTCATTTCGGCAACAACGTTCTTCATGCAATCGCTTAGAGGTGCTCTTATAGGCAAATTCTGTAGTTACCTTGCTAATTAACTCACAGGGTTGATGTTCCTTGCATGTTGTGTTTTCCCCGACAGGAAACGTTACGGTAATCGCCTTTACTGATCCAAATATATACACAGCATCAGTGGCGCAATGCAAAGGTTAAAAGTCACGGTTCCGGATCGAAGGGTCTGACTCCCTGCACATGCCTGTGTTATCGTTGCTGTGCGCTGGAGCAAGGCACTTCCAAAGACGCGCACGGCGTCCGTGCGGCCCGCTTCTCCTAAAGATTGTGAAACACGCAATCAAAATGCATGTGCCAGCGTGGCTATACGTATTGTATCGTATTCGTATACTGCGATTGTACCATGTACAGTACTGTACGATATTCCTATAAATGTAGCCTATAAAACACTTTCCAAGTACTTTATACAAGTATTGTCATTTGTAACACCGGTCCATATTACACAAACCGCCACCAGGGTTGGTCCAAATTACACACTGCATTCACGAAACTAACTTCAAAATTTCCCTACCTTAGCCAGTCAGCTAAAATTTGATGTTGAGATCAATGCTACAACAGATAACAGACGAGTTCGAAAAATTTCGAAAGAAGCACGAAAAATCTGGCATTAAAAAAAACGAGGACTTGGTCCAGATCAAAGTCATTACAACCAGTCACGACTTTAGTCCAGATTACACACTACACTAGCCCAAATTACACGGATCACCCCAAGTGAATATACACTCAATATACTGCATTGAAAATATTTTCACTGTTCAGGATTTTTGAGCAACTTGCGCTTGCTTTCAAAAACAGAGTTTTCCCACAAAATTTTCACTGTGTTGAATACATTTCTTACCATTCAAGGTTTTTGAGCAACTCTGCGCTTACCCTGAAAAACAGAGTTTGGCCTGAAAATTTTCACTGTATTCAATATACTGTATTTTTTACATTCAGGATTTTTGAGCAACTTGCGCTTGCCCTGAATTTGCTGTATTGAATACATTTTTTACAGTGACGTGCGGTGAGTTTCGGGACTGGTGAGGCACTGTCTCTTTCAAAGCCAAATTTGCGAGTGTATGAATTGAATGGAGTAGCATAATTCACCACTCAACTGGCTGCTTGCAAAATGACTACTGCTTTGCTTTCAATCTATATCATAATTTGTTACACACATATAGGCACAATGGCAATTCTAGATTTTAAAAAAAGAAACATATAGGAGGACCAAACTGAAGTGACTTGTCTACTACTTGTTTTACGGCTTTACTGAAAAGTTGAAACAGTCTTAAAACTTATGCGTATGTTTAGAATGCATGCAGTGATCCAATCGAGAATGCAGACCATCAGTATGATCGGCAGCTGCAGAGAGCTTCAATGAAATATGCAAAGTAAAAGCACGACTGGCAGGGCCGGATTATGGGGGGGGCAACGAAGGCAATTGCCCCGGGACCCCCGCTGTAAGGGGGACCCCGTGATGAAATTTATCTGTTTCAAATAAAGTACTCGTTGGAAAGATTTCGTGATTCAGAAGCGATGCAAGAATACAACTCTATATTATATTCCTATGTTGCGCTAAGTATCAAGGCCCCCAACAGCAACTGATATCTCTACAAGTTTGACTGTCTGCCAGTTTTCGTAATCGCTATTGAATAGCCTATATGTATTTTAGGTTTTGTTCAATGTAAATATATTTGATTTCGCTGGTGACTTTTTCCTAATAATTTTTCTTTTGGCATGTGTATAACTCTCTACTCGTGCATCACGCCTATTGCACAAGTGTCACGAAAACATTGTTTGTGTGCTAAAAGCTAGTGGTTGCTGATGCTGTTTAGTATCAATCAACGTTGCCACTGGTGTCAGTCTTGTTAACATCAGATTGTTGCCTTCTTCAACATCAGATGACGTCAAATTTTTACGCTACGGTTTCACACAAGCTAAATGCTTCTATTAACAAACCTAACAAAGCGTGAGTGCCCTCGTTGAATTCGAAAGAAAGCGAAATATCGCCATTAATGGAAAGTCGTTTATAATTTACGCAAAATGTTAGTCTCACGAAGAGAGTTTCTTTAGTTCGAAACGATAACCAAACACACATTACGGTCAGTGGCTTAGCTGACAGCGGGGAAAAGGGCGTCCCTCACCTCTGGCAAGCTAAATGTAAAAACTGGGCTCCCTCAGTTGACATTTTGATGTTTAGTATTCTTTAGGCTGTTGTTTTTTCGTTTTTCGGGGTGTTTTCGTTTTTTTATCTAGTACAGACATCCACGACATCCAGAGATTCACTAGCTTTCTTAACGTTTTTTCTGAGTTTTGGCTAGGTGGCCCCCTACAGTGACCAGTGGGCCCCTTTCATCTAAGCTTTCAACCCTGGGTCAAACCTCTAGTTACGCCACTGATGAGGGTGAGAGATTGACGAAAGAAACTTAAAAGTCATGACTCTAACTTATTTTCGTCCTAAAATGAAGGGAAATGTGGAAAAAAACAAGAACCCAGTTAACATCAGATTTGTCGCCAAAACATCAGAAATTTATCTGAGAGCATCGCATCTGATGTTATGTTAAAATATCAGAAGTGGCAACCCTGGTATCAATGATCCCGAACTTATGGTGCAGTCTCGAGGTCGCAGCGACCGAACTGCAGCTTTGTTTCGTCATAAAGGGTAACGTGTGGTGGAAACCCACTTTTTTCCGATGGTTACTATCGTTGTGTTGCATCACAAACACATGAAGCTATTCAAGCCATTTACACCACATGTTATTGCGTGGTCCGTCCGAAAAAGATTTAATCAGTCGATTCGTAAAACCAAAGAGCAGAAAACGAGATTGCAACGTTTAGTCAGCGCGATGCCAAAACCTGTAATGCCATCAGGACATCAGGAGCTATGAAAAGCGCAAGGATCTGGCAGTGTTAGCTAAAACGGCGTGACTGAATCGCTTTTTCTAGCAAAACTTTCAAGCAGCAACGATGAAGTAGTGGCGTTAACCAGAGCACTTGAAAATTAAGGTGGAAATCAAAACATTAGCTTGGAAACAAGTTCACACTCAGCCTGGCTGCTCATATTGACATGTTCTTTTTGTGGTGTTTTTGTTTGTAATCTCTGGTTTCTGCTTATGGTTTAGGTGAATATTGTTTCTTGCCGAGTCACTCTCCAGTCTGTGAAATATTTTTTCTTAGTAAAAATACACTCTAGTATTCATAACATAAATTCTTTTCTCGCAGCTAACTGTATGTGAATTTGAGTAAGTACATTCTCGACTACCGGAAAAAACAAACGGAAACCTTGCTAATCAGCGAAAATACAACTTGTACAAACGATGACGTCATGAATTACGTCATAGGGGCCCTCCAGTAAAAATTGCCCCGGGCCCCCCTAACCTTTAATCCGGCTCTGACGACTGCGCGAAGTGCTGCAGATCACTAGTGTGCAACAACACGCACCAATTGACTTCATCCTCCCCCACCTAAAATTACATCGCACTGGCGAAGGAAGTACAAAACACGTTCGATACGAAGCACAAAAAGCGACAGACTCAATACAAGGATACGATGCGGCCACAACAAGCAATCAGAAGTAACGCGGAGCACATTTGCACGACTGTGTTCATCCGTAGGCGTATCTTGAGGGTCCTCCCTTTGTTACTAGAATACGACAGCCTCACACGGACAGCATCCGCGGGTGCTTCATTCGCCCCAAACGCACATCCACACTTCGAAGCTTGAATGAAGCAACTGCCGATATGTCAACATGTCTGCACACAGCGCGGCAGGTTAACGCCGCGCACTGGTGCGTAGCAACACTAACCAATTTTCTTCACAAACTGACTAAATAGTACTGGCTGTTTGCCATGTAAAATAAGCAAACATGAATAAATGGAAACAGGAAGGACAACTAAAAAATATAGCAGCGGCTCGTCTGTCATTACTCAGTTACTCACAACACCAAATCCCAAGAACGCTTCCTTCACTTCAAATGGCACCTCGCTTTTAGCCACGTAATGACAGAGATCTGAGCTTTGTTTGTGACATCCGTTGACTCGGCTACTTCTGCAGCAACAAATGGGGCTGCACTTATCTCCTTTATATCATATCTAACTACATCACCTATTGCTGCAATTAAATCGTTCTGAATTATGTTTGAGAAGCCAGAAAACGCAGTAGTTGTCTCTAAATGTCTAGCTAATCTTTCATCTTTCGCAACAAGAGTGTGTAAAAGTTCTACATAGTTGCCACGATTAGGGGAAATCGAACTCTCATCGTTACTACAAAATGCTAATTGCTGTTTGGCTGGGAAGCAATTTACATTAATGAGGTCTTTCAAAATCTCTCGCTTTTCCCTTAACTTAGCATTGTGAAGCTGATATTTAGTCTCCGCTGTTCGTTCAAAGTCAAAGTATATCATTGCGCTTCCAAAAGTGTTCAAAGCAATTTTGGTTTTGAATGTTATTTTTTGACCTCTTGGTAGATTTTTCATGTCACAAAATCCTGTTGTAGTCCACACATTTTCATAGCAAGTTTTCCCAGCGCGGCTTCTCAGGCACGCCGGTGATGCCATATGATGCCGGTGATGCCATATGATGCCGGTGATGCCATATCACTAGGATAGAATTGCCTAATTATGTCGTAACAATGGAACTTTTTGATTGAGGCAAAGATATTGGCTGCCTCCCTTCGCCGCCTTACCACTGAAGCTGCATGTCTGACCAGCTACTTATGTGACATAACGCTGCATATTCAGTATATTATGCACAACGTCAAGTAAGTGCCAGTCTATGGAATGCGAGGGCGTATAGTAGAAGGATTACATATATTAAAAGTTTATGCAAACATTACACTGTTACTGACATGAAGATTACAGAGGTGACATAAAGGTGATTGCACGGCAAGCGCTCACCACCACCAGTTTGTGACAAACTGCTCAATGCGAATGCTAACCGGTGAGAGGAGCACAAGCAGTCGCTGCCTCCCTTCGTGACTGTCCCCTGACTTGAAGAAGAAATACGCAAATTCAGATGCATTGACTATGAAAATGATTGGAATCATACAATAATTGCACCTTTTCAACATGAAAGGACATATTTTTATTCAATTTCTTATTATGGATTCCTAATTCGTTTTGCACATTTCATGATTATGCTAGAGGAGGAACTCCCTTCCTTGTCTCCCCTGACGGTCTGTCACTGATTTTTTATCATTCAGATTTTTGAACAACTTTCTTGCTCTGTAAAACAGCGTTGCCATGAAATTTTTCACTGTGTTGAAATATTTTTATCTTTCAGGATTTTGGAGGAACTTGCGCTTGCCCTGAAAACAAAGTTTGTCATGAATTTTTTCGCTGTATTTAATATACTTTTTACATTCAGGATGTTTGAGCAACTTTTGTTTGCCCTGAAAAAAAGAGTGTGCCCTGAATTCATTGTATTGAATGTATTTTTTATCCTTCAAAATTTTTAACATCTTGCACTTGCCCTGAAAAACAGAGTTTGCCCTGAAAATCTCCAATGAATTGAATATAGTTTTTACATTCAGGATTTTTGAGCAACGTGTGCTTGCCCTGAAAAACAGAGTGTGCCCTGAATTCACTGTATTGAATATATATTTTTTATCATTCATAATTTTGAACAACCCGCGCTTTCCCTGAAAAACAGCATTTTCCCTGAAATTTTTCACTGTACTGAAATATTTTTTATCTTTCAGGCTTTTTTAGCAACTTGATCTTGCCCAGAAAACAGAGTTTGCCCTGAATTTTTCAAGCCGGGGGGCGGCCGCCCCCCTGCCTCGTACGTCACTGCCCCTGCTTTAATCCTTGAACGCCCAACTGCTTAGCAAACGACTAGACATAATGTCTTCATTCCTAGGCTTTTGCCGAGGAAAAGCATGCAGCGGCCAAACAGTATGTCCTTGGACAATCAAACCCAGTAACTAACGTCGTTTGAGAGTCGATTATAATGGGTTTTTGTTCAAAAACATTCTTTTGTTGTTTGCCATATTTTTCAAGGCATGATATCGCAACCTGCGAAATTAATTTGGTGAACATGGATTTGTTTGTCTCCGAAACTGACATTGCTGTGTTTCTTTTCCTTTGCTTACCAGATGACTCAACTCTCCCACTCATGCAGTCGGCGCTGCTGACCGTCGCTCGCCAGGAAGTCGACCGATTCAACAGGTTGCTGCAAACTATCCTGGCCAGTTTGCGTTCGATTACTCGAGCTCTGGCTGGAGAGATCGTAATGACCGATTCACTTGAACAAACTTTCAATGCTATTCTCTTGCAGAAGGTACTTCCCTCGCTTCTTAGATGGTTGTGTGATTTCTTTGTAAAGCAACGGGCGATTGCTTAAATTGGCGTTTACGTAATGATGTTATTGATAAAACCTATTCGAACTGTCACGACACCTTCCAGAAACAAGCAGATTTTTATAGCATCTGCAGTTGTCGATTTTAATTTTTTTAATTATATTACCCTATTTTGTAAGCGCTGTGTAGCTTTGGCAAGTGCTAAAATGCGCTTATGAATTTGAATATTATCGAAGGGAAATCAGTAGAAAGGGGAATGAAAGACATGCCAGAGATCACAAACTAAAGTTAAGTTGCAAAACGAAAATCAACAGACAAACGTGGTAATGAAAACATCACTCAAACACAAAAGGATTACAAACGCAATCTTTTGAAGTTTGCGATTTTTCTAGATATTTACAATTGAATTTGCATTATTTTTGGCTGCCGAAATGTCAGAAAAAAGTAGAATAAGCAACCTTTTTGTTCATCGACAGGTACCTGCAGCATGGCAGGCCGTTTCATATGAGTCGTGCAAGCTACTGGGATCTTGGCTGGAAGATTTGCTCAGTAGGATTGACTTCTTCTCAAGGTGGTCGCAGTTGGTGATATCTGCTGTTCAAGCCAAGGTATGTCCAGCAACAAATATCCGCAGCGAACTTCATCCATTTCAGAATTTGTCTCGTATTTCCTTTTAATACTTGAGAATAATAGTCGAACTTATTTCAGCGCAGGTTGGGTGCTTACATACAGTCAGATGATGCAACCAGTAAACCTATGGTTTTTTTATCAGATTGGAATAGGTCGAAAAGACCAGCTGTCTGGTGCCAAACGGCCAGACGACCAGCTTATTGGAGCGGACCGCAATTTCGAAGAACCCACAAGCTACTGGCTATCGGCGTTTTTCTTTCCGCAAGGTGAAATCGTATTTTGAGCGTGGTGCGCATGATAATTTATGAAAAACGACTGGAGGCATGTACGGATATAAACCTTTTTTTTATTTATGCATTATGAAAATCTCATTGAATGTTGTGATTTTTGTACCGAAAAAACTTCCACTCTGCAAGAACTCTAACCTCATTGCTAAGCAACGATGTTTTCCTCAAAGAAACACATCAATCGACAAAAAACACATCAATACAATTTCATTGTTTGGATGAAGGTATGGTTAATCGCTGAATAGTAGGCGAATGGCTTGCTACTATTCACAGCCAAATGTAGTTTATTTTGAACTTAATGGATTGAGATTTCAGGGTAAGCCATGCCTTTTGATTTGTACAACAGTTTGTCCTTCGCGTTTTATTGCTTGGATGTGTTACTCAGAAAAGCTGTGTTGTGTTCTGGAGGGGTGCAGCGTGACTTGTTTCGTTGCCCTGTCAACGTACATACCAATACTGTACACCAAATTCCTCCCTAAGTTTCGAATATGCTGTTTTGTGTGGCAACTCTTTGCTTACGGCTTTTTGAAAAATAGTTTCAAACGTCTCTTCCTTTCTCTGATCATTGCAAACTTTGTACTGTATCCTGTAGGATTTCTAACCGCTGTCTTGCAAAACTACGCTCGAAAGCATACAGTTCCAGTCGACACTCTTTTCTTCAAGTTTGTTGTGCAAGACGCCGATGAAGACGATGAAATGCTTGACATGAGGAAAAAGCTCCAGGTGTTTAACTTGTTTTATTTTATAAATTTTTGTTTCTTTTTTAGCACTTTTTGGCTCAATGTCCCCGTGACTTTCAGGTACGTTTGCCTTGGTATCCTTTTAAAAGACTTAAACCTGATTTAAAGAAACAGTACACACTTCTGAAACTGTTTGAAAGGCTTCTAGATTTGTGACCTATGCATGTCACTCATTTCTTGTTAGGTTAACTCTCCTGACTTTGTATAACTTCTATATTGAGGCATTCTTGGAAAATACTGTAACCAAAGCCATTGATTTTTTATCTCCGATATGTGCATCAAATGAAGTCTCAACTTTTTTGACTTTGTATCCTTTTTTTTAGTTTGTTTTTTATTTGTGGTGCTGTTTCCCCATTCAGTGCTCCACGCCTGCACTAAGGACCATAATAACACGTACGCGTCTCCACAAAAGAACGCTTAGTTAAGAACTCGTATGTGCGTCGCTATCCATCAACGAAAGAAGCTGAAAAACTCGAAGTTCATGGCTTCCTCAAGCTGCGTCATGTGCGTGTGATTGATGATGACGCCAAGCTGCTGCAAAGCAGTTGTGCGTGAAATTTCAAACGCAGCAATGTCACTTTGATGTTCCAGGTCACGTGATTGGCGTGAATTTCAGGTTGTCATTGTTTTACACTGCGCCGGAGGCGCTTTGCGATGTGTGGACAAATTCGCTGTCATCAATTTTAAGGAGAATATGCGAAAGCGTTCATTTGGCAGCAATAAATACTTCCGCAGGTCCATGACCTGGCGTTCCGCACCAGCGAGTCTCCCCTGACAGACGGTGTGCGCGTGTTTGGCTTGTATCTGGACAGCGCAGGTTGGGACACAAGAAACAAGAAACTTCGTGATTCCCAGCCGAACGTTCGATACTGCAGAATGCCTGAAATTTTCTTTGTACCCGAACTGGTAAGTAACGCTTCACGGCATCATTGTAGTAAACGTGGATTGCGTAAAAATGGGTGGCAATTTAAAAGCTTTCCTAGCAGTGTCTGCTCAGACACCATTCCTGGACATTTAAAGTGTAGAGACGCACAATTAGGCTTGCAGGACGAAATCAGTCATCAGAGGGACTAGCGTGAAAAGCTCTCCAAAAAGAGACGATGGCTCGTGCTTTAAGTTGTGGAAAAGAATGTTCAGCTCATGGTGGCGGAGGATTTCTGCAACAGTCACTAGTTATGGATTTGCGCCTGGAATTCTGCCCGATCCGATTCCCTGATAGTCGCGACTGACGAGTCACAAACTTTCATTATTTAAACCTGCTGCGCATTTCAGTCGAAAAAAAAAGTTTGTTCCTTTGTGACTCGTTCAAAAGGCTAAACGTCGGGTCACCATAGCCAGGTTGGATCGTATCAGAAATTTTGTGTTTTTTATCGAGTCAATTCACTCAAAGTGAAGAAGGCTTTTTTCATTTGAAGCCACTGGAACTGAAAATCGACGTCAAGTCAACGAACAGCTCAGGCCATCACAACTCTGTCAAATTTAGTGATTGTAATCAGTGGTTAAGGGTCACCAAAGAAGTCTGGTAATACTGTATTATCAAAGGGAACATGTGATTTGCTACAGTCAGCCGAAGTCGAAATTCTTAGAATTTTTTCTTTTCAGAAATTCAAGCAAATTGACTACAATAACGCCGATATGTCTGTTCTGCGTAATAGATAATAAAATTATAAAACAGGTGAACGCCATTGCCCTTTTTCAAAGGGGTGTGGGAAAAATTAGAAGCATAGGGAAGTAGAGCGCAGTTGTTTGCACCAATATGCTGTGGAGTGATACTCAGCTGATGTTTGTCTCGCAAAAGAAAAAGTGCTTTCCATTTGTGAAAAAAACTTCATTCCCCGGGAATCGAACCCGAGACCCACGCGTGGCAGGCGAGGATTCTACCACTGAACCACCAATGCGCAAGATGTTCCTAGACTGGGAAACGAACCCGGGTCGCCTGGGTGAAAGCCAGGAATCCTAACCACTAGACCGGAGGTTTCAACCTATGGGCCATGGCCCAGTAGTGGGCCATGACGCTGTTTTCAGTGGGCCACAGAGCTTTTCTACCATAAACTCAAAATTGCGTGTTACAGCTTTTCTTTCTTTATCTTGGTGAAACTTACAACTGTACATTAAACACTATTGTGGTAAAATGCTTCAAATCTGAACCATTTCTGTTAAACAGTTTCAAATTAACTTTTCAATCCACTGACAATGCTAGAAATCTGGGCCAACGCTATTTCTTACTAATTTAGTGGGCCATGAGCAAAAAAATGGGCCAACGCCATTTCTTACTAATTTAGTGGGCCATGAGCAAAAAAATGTTGAAAACCCCTGCACTAGACCATGTAGGAGACGTTCGTTTTAGTGCGTGTTTGACTTTGGCATCTTTTACGAAAGAATCGAAGCAATGCGGTGCTTGTCATGCAGTGTTCAAGGATATATTCTGGTACAGTGGTAATGGTAATGGTTTTTTGTTTCATATAACTCAGCCAACAAGCAGAAGCACCACAAAAGCCATCGCATGCAGTAAACCAACCATATTAGCGAACATTAGAGCAAATGAAAACATAATGGCATAATAGATGATCAGTGTAAACAAAGAGAGACGCTGTGTCATATAGGATTGGCGAAAGACCGTGGCGGTCATCTGGTCAACCAACCCCGTTTATCACTTTTTGACAAGTGTTGAGAAACAACAGTTGGGGATCAAATAAGCATAATGAAAAGAAAAA
>Ga0210059_1014806_pt1 | contig 11470 bp, 7 predicted proteins | sample Ectturendosymbi2_FD_188042 | JGI IMG/M metagenome (GOLD analysis project Ga0210059, IMG submission 188042) | Ecteinascidia turbinata endosymbiont from Florida, USA - Sample 2 (SPAdes) (version 2) | ecosystem: Host-associated > Tunicates > Ascidians > Unclassified | place: Key West, Florida... | reverse complement strand
GAGAGCGCAAGAGTCGATCTGGCGCTTGTCGCAGATCAAACGTCGGCTTGCCGATTTGCCTATACCCTTTCCTCATGCTATCCGCAGTGCTTCAAATATTCATAAAAGTTTTAAATATATCATTCTTTCCAATTACACTGCATTCATTGCGATTCATGATACATGCAAAAAACAAACCCAACAACAGTCTCAGGGAAGTTGCGTTTTCATGAGCTTCTTTCGATTTGTGGCCTACCAACCACATCAATTTTGCCAGATGTCATGTGCAAATAATCAACAAGTTGAAAATCTAAAGTAATTGGTGCATTGATCTTTGTTTGGAAAGTTTCCAACCCATCGAAACCTTGGTTTATGCTGTATTCACTGCGTTTTTTGTTCCTTTCAGAATTCAAACCTACCAGGGTTCTTGATGAAGGTGCCTTTTCGCGAGATATTTTTTCTTTCTAATTTGTAGCCTATCAATCTCTTCAACGTTGCCAAATTTTGTGCGCAAACAAGCAACAATTTGAAAAATTACAAACATTGATACAATCTTTATTTCTTGGAAAGATATAAACCCATCAATGCCTTGGCTGATGCTGTGATTATTGCGAAAGATTGTTCCTTGCGAAAACCAAACCTACCAATGTTGCAAATGAAGCTGCCTTTTTGTGTAATGCTTTTTCTTTCCTATTTGTATCCTACCAACCGCTTCAACGTTGCCAAATTTCATGTGGAAATAAGCACAAAGTTGAAAAAACAAAGACACTGGTTCAATGTTCTTCATAGCTTAAAGTTTCAAAACCCTTTTAGGGCCATTCTGTGTCAATTCTCATGAAGTGGTCAAGGCACCCTTTCCAATCTTCCTGAAATTGTACTCAAATTGTCATCACCCCATATGATGAACATCTGCAAAATTTGATTGAAATCTGTCAAGAAATGGCATGATTATAAAGCTTTTTAGTTTGAGGTGTTTAGCCAGGGGGCGCAAATTGTTCATATTTGGCCAAAATTTTATTGCAAAATATCAAAAGGTTTACCCATGACTGGGGAACCAAGGTGACAAAGGTACCCCACTTGTCTAGCCAAACTACATTAGTGAACAACCCCAATATTTCAGGGATGCCAGTAACTTCACCAAATATTGCAAAAATGACATTATCTACATTGTGACTTTCAAAGGTCATGGCCACCCAAATTTCACTGTTTCAATCTCTTGCTACAAATTTTCAAAAATTTTCAAACCTCGCCACAGTTTTATTTCTTGATAGGTTTCACTCATATTTGGAAGAATTGTTACTGATAAAATTATCTTTGACCTAAGAAAATTTTATTGCGAAATATCAAAAGATTTGTGATATATCTTGGGTCAAACTTGGCACGAAATGAGAAAACTAGACAAGTGGGGTACCTTTGTCGCCTTGGTTACCCAGTCATGGGTAAACCTTTTGATATTTTGCAGTAAGATTTTGTAAGGTCAAAGATAAATTTATCAGCAACAGTTCTTCCAAATATGAGCAAAAACTATCAAGAAATAAAACTGTGGCGAGGTTTGAAAATTTTCGAAAATTTGTAGCAGGAGATTGAAAAAGTCAAATTTGGGGGGGCGTCACCTTTGACCTTTGAAAGTCACAATGTAGATAATGTCATTTTTTCAATATTTGGCAAAGTTACTAGCATCCCTGAAATATTGGGGTTGTTCACTGATGTAGTTTGGCAGTAATAAGGGTCCAAACATGGCCAAAAATGAAGAGTTTGTGCCCCCTTGGCTACGCCCCCCAACTAAAAAGCTTTATGATCATGCCATTTCTTGACAGATTTCATTCAAATTTTACAGATGTTTATCATATGGGGTAATGTCAATTTGAGTAAAATTTCAGGAAAATTAGAGTGGGTGCCTTGACCACTTGCTGAGCATTTACGCGGAATGGCCCTTTAGGGACCACAAAAGCCCATTTATCGCCTTGCTCGGCGTTTTTTCAGCGATAGACTCGCAAACCACTGAAGTCATGTGGACAGGTAAAACATTGCAAAAAAGGTTTTCGTGAGATCTTTCAGATAGGTCTAACAGCAAGTTATATTTGCACTTGAAATTTTGAGAGTACCCGCTTTTTTTCTTTGTTTCTTGCCATTTTGTGAAAGTTCTTCATGGTTTTCAAAAAAATTTCTTGCCACCGTTGTAGTTTTTTTTGCAAGGACTATACCTGGCCTCGAGTGCTTTCAAGGACTATACCAAGTTATTTACCATTGTTTTAGCGTTGGGGAAAAACAATGTTAGGGCAAAAAAGCAAATTGAAACAAACAAGGCAATTTGAAAAAAGCACTTTTACAGGTTTTACACCAAAATCGCTACCAATACTGGATTTTTGAGTGCAGTATTGGAACAATGCAAAAATACAACCAATGAAAAAAATCAAAACTTTTCATAATGCTTTATTACAGTTTTTGTCACTTTTCTTCAATTTTCAGATACTTGTCAGAAATTTTTTGGATCATTGGCATACATTTTTTTATTCTTATTACTTCTGCTTCAAATTTGGTAGGATTTTATAAGAAGCAGATGTGAAAATGTACTGCAACTTTCAGTTTTTTGTGTGTTTGGTACCAGAGATGTGATATTTTGCATGTGAAAAATGATCAAAACTCCCTTAAAAAATCAACAAATTTATTTTTGCACTTACTAAAAAAATTGCACAACTCTTGTATAACTATTTTTACAAACTTTAGGTCCTGGCCGACATTTTCTGTGCCGAATGAATTTTCCTAAGGTATTTGTAGATTTTTCCACAGGTTTTTTAACATACCCACTGCTTTTGCTTTGACTACTTTGCTTTTTCAGTTTTTTCCCTGTTTGAGTTCGCCAATGGCGCCACAAAGCTTTTGCCAATACCTCAAATAATGCGCAGTAAAAAAACTTCTTACAATATCTTCCTGGTGGACGTAACTTTAGTGGTTTGCAAGTTATCGCAAAAATTGTGCAGTAATGTCAATATATCAGCTTCTGTGATCCCTTAAGGGTTTCTTGCGAGAGTAAAAAAACGATTATCTCAGATTATCTCAGCTGCCTCTTCATGAGATGTTTTTTTCCGTTGCCAAATTTCTTGCGCACACCAGAGATGAGCGGACTGTCATATTTTGCGATCCAGATCCAGTCCTGACTTTTCAAAACTCAGTCCAAATCCAACCACAGTCCAAACTTTTTTTTCAATTAAAAGTCCAAGTCCAAAAAAATATCAAAATACAGCTTTTCTTTTCCATTAACTCAGTCCAAATCCGGTCCTGATCCTAAATTTATGAAGCAATTTACAGACCGGATCCAATCCAGATTCAACAAAATATGGCATAGTCCGGATCCAGTCCAATCCAAGTCCAGTCCAATGCACATCTCTGGCACACACAAGCCACAAGTTGAAGCAAGCAGAAACAATCGTGCAATGTTCATTGCTTGAAAAGTTACCCTGGAATGCTAACATTGTTGGTATGTCACACGAACACTGACCCCATGCGAATTTCACTCGTTTTCAAAAAAATAATCTAAATGGCCAAGGTTACCAAAGATGAAAGTTTTTGTTTTTTTAACCATTTCGGCCAAGGATACCAATGGTGAAAGTTTTTGTTTTTTCTTGGTCATTTTTGGCCAAGGATACCGATGGTGAAAGTTTTTTATTTTGAACATTTTTGGCCAAGGATACCAATGGTGAAAGTTTTTGTTTTTTCTTTGTCATTTTTGGCCAAGGATACCAATGGTGGAACATTGCTTGGTCTTGGTAATTTTTGGCCAAGGTTGCTTTTATTGGCCACTTTGGCTATGAATACCAGTGATGAAAGTTATGTTTGTGATTAGAGATTTTGAGCAACCTCTGGCACCCCGCTCTGCCAAACGCCAGTTTGCATTCGCTGGAGGCAATTGCTGGCACTCCACTGTGCAAGCAGGAGTTCGCGCTCTGGGACGCAACTGGTGGCATGGGATTGCAAGTACGAGTATACTCGTACACCCGTAGGCAAGCGTTGGCATGAAAGTACGAGTATCTCGTACCCCGGAATCGAACGTGTTAATGACATAAACCTTGCAACCATTGGGTGTGGATTCTCCTTTTCTGTTCTAGCCAAAACACTCTTTGTACATCATTAAGTTGGACATCAATTTCAAGCTTATCTCCTGCAGAGAACAAGATCTTTTCTCTATTATCATTGTCTTCTTTATCTTCTTAACATAAATAAGAATATTGTCTCATATGCATTCTTGTCTATCAAGTTTTAAGACAATTAGACATCTCAACAACAATTAAATGCTCTAGGTTTTTCTGGGCTTTTGATGTATCAGCAGAATGGGCTCTGCTTTCACCACTGCCTCCGCAAAGTATGCACATCCTGACGATCTAGCTATCATGCATGGTGATGGAGACTGGCAAGCAGTGAAAGGGGCATTGATCAAGGGCATGGTAATGGTAGATGAATACCTCCAGACCTGGAAGTTAATGCTCAGCACTGCATAAATGGTGCCAGCAGTCTTCCACCTCAACAACAAGGAAGCCAAACATTAGTTAAAAGTCAATCTCAACAACAAAACCCTGCCCTTCTGCTCCAAACCCAAATACCTCAGTGTAACGATATCTTAAGTCACTTCCCAAAAAGCTGACATCACGCATCGCATTCCCGAGGCAGCTTGCTGGCTCTGGCTGGGGTGCTGGAGCAACAACACTGCAAATAGCCACCCTTGCCCTGGTCCATTCAACAGCAGAGTACTGCGCTCCTGTATGGTGTTCCAGTACTCATAGCCGCCTCATTGGTCCTGCCATAAACGACGCCTAGTGAGTTGTTACTGGATGCCTGCGTTCTACACCAGTGGACAATCTTGCTATTCTTGCAGACATCCAACCAGCTGAGCTTCGTTACAAAGCAGCTACACTTTCTCTAGAACACCGAGCCATGGAGCCTGAACACCTGCTCCACTCAGCGCTCACCTGTTCACCAGGTGCTTATGTATTGCGTTTCACATAGAGACACCCATTTGGGTTTGCCACCCAACAACTCATCAATTCATCTGACAACCACAACGTATGTGCAGCACTCTGGGGGATCACCAATGGAAGGTGGAGTGGTTGGACAACCTTGCGAGACCCCGTACTTTCATCCCCAACATCAGCCCATCTTCCCTGAATGACCTCGCAAGAACAGTGTGGGTCTATCTTAACCACCTCAGCACTGGTGTTGGACAGTTCCACTCCTGCTTGCACAAATGGGATATGGCCTCCTCCACGGCCTATTATTATGGTGCAGAAGAACATAAAAACATTGATCCTGTTGTCCTCCAATGTCCAATCCATCGACCTCCTCATGGACTGCACAGCCTGATGGTTCTCGACGATGTGGCAATCTTAACGCCAGGACGAGATTTAGTGTGACCAAGCAGTGGATATTGAAGTGGACACCCTGGTTATGATGTTTCACTCTTGAAATTCTTCTACTCTAACTCGACTCATCCATTTCATCTAATACCTTTTGTATCTTTAATAAACTTGAAAAACACTTTCCGTTTTTTCTCAATGGAGGGTCAGGTTGCGCTCATTTAGGCAATTCGATTTAATTGAGCACTTCTTGACTTCATCATTGTCTCGATGTGGAATCTGCTTGCACTTAGTGCCTCATGGATAAATTCAATAAACAAATTGCGAGGTGCAACAATTCTCAGATAAAGTTCCTTAGTTTGTTTGAATTCTGATATGTGTTAAACTAGCTGCTTTAAACATGAAAAGCAATGCTGCAAATGACGTATCAGCTGTACAAAACACTTCTCAGGGATAGCAAGAGGTGACAAATTAGACGATGTCAATTTAGATGAACAGAGATGTACACAAAAGGTAGGAACTCTGCCAGGACCAATAAAAAAGTAACAAATTGAGCAAATTGATCAATTAAATGATGATGAATTAGACAAATCCTACTGCACTGTAAGACCACGTTTCTTGCCTTACCACACCTGCCCTACATAAGATTCAATCGTCCAGTAGTGAGCTAAACAACATTGTTTTGTCAGAAATCGCAACAAACCCATTTATTACAGGATTGCAAGTTAACTTGCAAAAACATATCAATATCGGCTGTTGTAGTTTCAATAAAATATCGATTAAAAAAAGAATTGTGTTGCAAGAAAATTTTGACCCAAAGAAAAATTTTGACATGACAACTTTTGTCTTTTGTACCTAACAGTTTGAGAGCGAGGGTACGATATACAGTAAACCTCAGTTAATACGGATCTTCATCAAAACCGGATAAAACTGGTGTTATGGATGATTTCTAACGTCATTCTTTATAAAAATCTTCGGTTTGTCCGTTTTTTTTCATCCAGATCTTTGCCTATACCAGATAAAATCTGCTCTTTTCACATCTTGTAATCCGGATTTTTGTCTCTAGGAAAGATTCAGCACCTTTTGGACGCAACACAAGCATGTTCATGATCACCAACGAGCGTGTAGAATTATCATAACAATGGCTGCAACTGCGTGCAACATTCGACTAATCGTAGATACGCTTGTCGCTTATTGCGTCACACATGGGCATGGCTTATCATGTTGAACATGACGCTTACGGCATGCCACTGTGGCTGTACCACGGTTTCAGTCTTTTGATCAGTGTTGAGTGGGCTTGTGTACAACATTTTCTCTGAGTGTATTGTACTCGGAAAGATGTCTGGAGGACATTACCTTCCAAATAGAGTGAATGCTTACGAACCAGTCGCAGAAATATCTGTGTCAGTACAAAATCCCAGATTTCTTCGTAGCCAAGTCATGTAAAATTATGCGCTTAAGATTTCTCATAACTAACTGGATATGTCAGTTACTAGTCGGATGTACCATTGTAAATACTTCAATAAATTTGTTTTGCTTCTGCGAACGTCTGCTGTTGGGTCATAAATGTGTTCAATTTAATAAATTTTCACCGATATCTCAGTACTTAGATGATGTCAGGCTAGAAACAACCATCTTTGGATAACCCGGATCTTTGCCTAAACTGGATAAAATCGTCGGTCAAATCGAATCTGGATAAACCGAGGTTAATGTATTCGTACTTTGAAATCAGCCTAAAATGAGCACTTGTCAGTTGCCTTAATGCCATAGCTCCTCCGCCAATTGCGCTAGAGAGCTGTTCAAGGGCTCAAACGGATCGGCCAATCATCTAGTTTGCACTTGAAAAAAATTTTTGGTTGGGGGTTGCAGATTTTTTGTGAGTGACGTCATAAGTGAAGTAGTGTTTGGGCCAGTTCGGCTCATGTTACTTGGCCTAGGGCCCAACCGCCAGGCCAAAGTATTTCGCTGAAGCTTTCATTGAAAACTAAGGGTGCAAAAGTGCTAATAACTTGGGACTCCCTCATGCTATGAGCGTGAAAATTGGTTTCCGAACGTCTCATAAGCTTTAAAAAAGGCAGAAAATTTTGGACTTTATTGACTTCTTGTTGCCCTAGTAATAAACCATAAGCTGATAACACATTTTCATGTTTAGCACATAATGAGTTAATAAAGTGCTCGAATGGATGCATTTAATTCATCTATGAATTGTTTGAAATCCATGCATTTTGTCACAGCAAAATCAATCAATTGATAAACCTGGTGAAGAAAAAATACTTTCAAAATTCACTTTGATAATGTTGTGTTGCATTGGTAAACGTCCGTTATAAAATACTTAGATGTTTTGTTAGATGATTCTCTGAGTTGGATCTCTCATGTCAAATACTAATCAAAGCTCTCATTTGCCTCCACGATGATATGTAGCATGAGAAACTTTTGTACCTATTAGTGCCTTGTCTATTGCAATCTCCACTATTGCATTGTATCTGATGGGACAGCTTGTGATTCTGTGCTTCAGCCTCTCAATACTATGCATAACAATATATTGCTGCTTTCATATTAAATCATTTTAAATGTCACATAACTCCTTCCTTGGTATGAACAACTATTTAAATTACTGCACAAATTTCACTGCGAAGCATTACCACAATCATATAATACCCTTTTTCAAAAGATTGCTTAAACTCACTCTCACTTCACTAGATCAGCTGCTAGCTAAAATTACTTTATCCCTAGGGTTGCCACTTCTCAGGGTAAAAGAGATATAGCATGTCAAGGAGCAGTGGCATGGTCCAGCGCACTGCAACCGTTGAAAAGTTTCTTTTATTGTACATTCTCTAAAAGTTGCAAAAAGTTGTGGCACTCTACAGTATGAAACAAGCTTGAGTTTTTGTAATGAAATTAATTTCATAATTGACTATGTCAACTTCTTATCATCTGTTGCATGATACTTTTTTATTTCATTTGGACTTGATATATGTTCTTTAACACTTTGAGAGCCGCCTGGTTTCGGCGATTTTCGCAAAAAAAAACAGCAGCTTTCGGTTGCCTTACCAACGTCCTAGCTCCTCCGCCCATTGCGCTAGAGAGCTGTTCAACAGCTCAAACGGATCGGCCAGTCTAGTAAATTGCACTCGAAAAAAAATTTTTTGCTTGGGGGGTGTGGTTTTTTTTGAGTGACGTCATAAGTAGAGGACTTTTTGGCCACCTTGGCCCACTTTGCCTGGCCCTGGGCACCAACCGTTAGGTGGTAGTATTTCACTGAAGTTTTTACTGGAAACTAGGCTACAATCCGAGTCTTTTGATACTTTGGATGACCTGCTGGGGTTTCGGGTTCTAAAGTTGTGATGTAAGTTAGTAAAAATATTTGACTAATTAGCTAATTAGATAATTAATTAATTTGTTTATTTTAAATAATAAGTTTTGAACCAGAAACGCTAGAAAGTCGATCAAAGGCTCAAAAGACTCGGACTCGAGCCTAGTTTCGAATGAAAACTTCAGCGAAACACTTTGGCCTAGCGGTTGGGCCCTAGGCCAGGCAACATGAGCCAAAATGACTCTAAAACTACTTCACTTATGATGTCAGTCGCAAAAAATCCGCACCCCCCAACCAAAAAATTTTTTTTCGAGTGCAATCTACTAGACTGGCCAATCCGTTTGAGCTCTTGAACAGCTCTCTAGTGCAATCGGCGGAGGAGCTAGGGCGTTGGTAAGGCAACCAAAAACTGCTGTTTTTTAGGCCGAAATCCAAGTACGAATATCACGTAGGCTGGCTCTCAACGTGTTAATGTCTTCTTGCTGATATTTGTTCTTCACACCATCAGTGCCTTAATATTGAGTGTGCTACATTGCGTCTGGTCTGTAACATCTTCTTGTACTTCAACTGTGTATTAGAATGAATTTGTTGTTAAAGTTTGCTGTTGTTTGGATTATTAGTTGGTTTTTTATTTCTTTTATGTTTTATATTTACTTATAAATCAAAGTACATAGTTACATAGTTGTAGTGACCACCAACATACATTTGACATCTGCAAACGACTCCTCAACCATATAATCTCTGGGCTTTTTGGTGTCCCAACCCCACCTTTTTCTTTGGTGATATTCTTGTGTATTTATAGCATTTGTACTGGCAGCTAAACTTAAATGCAATTAAGTCCATTTGGTGGTGTTTTTGATTTTGTTTGATTTGTAGAAAATAAGGAGGCTGTAGTGATTTCGAAGACGGTAATGTAATGCTTTTATTCTTTAGTTATCAATCTACTTGAATATCGATACACAGCACACAATACTGTATTGGAATTGTGTCATCACATGGAAGTGCTGCAGCAATGCTTTGACAGAGTAAGAATTAATTGCACCTAGTGGCAAATGTGATGACAAAACCAACGTGGTTCAGTGCAGTGAAGAGCATGGTTTAATGATTTCAAGAGGTTGGGGTGTACAATGCTAAATCTCTTCTTACTCAAGATTTGCAAGAAAGATACGCACTCACGGTGAATTTCTTTCAATTTTAATGAAATCAGGGAAATTTTATCCTTTCTGCCAGGTAATAGCAATTAATCTGCCAGGTTTATTTTCTTGTCTGAATGAGGCAATGCATATTGAGGACATCATTATTTTGCAGATCAGCCATACTTGTTTGGAAGATTTCTTTAATTTTACTAACAGCTTAGTAAAAATTCACATGTATCATCATGGTTTGCATTTGATTTTCTTGCTTAGGTTGATTTTGCCTGAAATATGCATGATACCAAATGCACAGCTAATTTGTCTTAACACTGTAAAACACCATTTGTCCACTCCACTGCATAAACTTTGTAACAGACTCCTTTCTTGAGAATCTGATGGCAACACCACAAACTACTTGCCATCCCCATAGAACTTTGTATTGTGATGTGAAATGTCCTGCAATTTCTGAGAAGGGTGCGTATTGAGAACTTCTTTTGAGTTGCCTAATTTACATTCTCTGGTATTGCTATCACTTTTGATTTTATGACAAAGCTTCATATGATGCTTTGCAATTAGTCTTCACAATGTATGTAAAAGGAAAAAGTAAATATTGGAAGACATTTTATCACTTTCAATTGTTGCATAATCCCAGCCAATCTAGATGGTGTTGACAGCAATGTTAAGTTTCCTGATTCACACAGATTTTGGAAGTTCTTTTCAGAAGTGGAAGTTATTTTCAGATCATTCCCCCTGATTCACTATTCACTGTTGTTTGCGAGATACTTGGCATTTTGATGGGTATGACCTCAGGAGCCATGCTTCTTTATCAGATCTGTTTCTTCAATAACCATTATGTGATTTTCACTCTTGGATATTTCTCTGACATCTGGTAAGTTTTTCTGTCTCTTTGCAATATCAGGGCAAAGAAAACACTAGTTACCCTGTCATTTAAGTGAATATGACAATGTTTGCATACCACAACATGTAAGGTGATCACTTTTTGCCTTAGCAACCAATCTTGCTTCATTTATTCCTGATGCAGGCTTATGAATGAGCTGAAACGTTGAATATAATAATGTATTTGATATTTATTGTTATATGGTAGTAGAACAGAACAACCAGTTCTGACTAATTCCTGATTGCTATCCTTGAAGTACACAGATGGGGCAAATTTGTGGGAAAAAACACTTACAGGCCCCTTTTCTTATACCCCCAAGCACCCCAAATTCACGGGAAAAAGTACTTTCAAACCACTTTTCAGACACCCACCAAATGTCCTCACATCCATTTCAAAAACTAATGCAATTTGCCCCCTCTGTGTACTTCAAAGACCCCAATCAAGAATTAGTCAGAACACGATTGTTCTCTTCTACTGACCCATTTTATTATTTCAGCCTGCAATAAACATTTTAATCATTTCAGTTCACGCTGAACCAAGTATCCACAAAATCAGTGGGTCTCATACTGTGAGCTTGTGTCTTTTCCAGATACCAGTAAAGTGATTTAAGTTTTTCAGATTCAAATCCAAACCAAAACACTATTGCAAGATACTGTATAATGCAAATGCGAAAACCAAATCTTGTTTAAATACAAATTCCTGCCACTATTATTAGCCTGAGCCCAGGTGGATAAGTGATTACGCCACATATAAAGTACAATTCGTAGCAGCATTAGAAGAGCAAACCTGGTCAAATGAG
>Ga0210059_1014805_pt1 | contig 11471 bp, 4 predicted proteins | sample Ectturendosymbi2_FD_188042 | JGI IMG/M metagenome (GOLD analysis project Ga0210059, IMG submission 188042) | Ecteinascidia turbinata endosymbiont from Florida, USA - Sample 2 (SPAdes) (version 2) | ecosystem: Host-associated > Tunicates > Ascidians > Unclassified | place: Key West, Florida... | reverse complement strand
GACACTAACACTACGATGTGCAGCTGAGTTACCCGAGTCAGACTGCAGGTATTAGAATGTAAAACAAGGACATCCTTGATAATTTTATTGGCAGCCAGGCCGGCCCCTTGCAGTGCCAGGCCCTCGAGCATGGTCCGATTGACCGATGGCTCAGTCCGCCCCTGCCGAGGGGTTTATTTTTAGGTAAACAATAGTGAGATCATTTGTAAACGGCCCCAAACGCAACGCGCACACTATTCAGAGAAACGTCTGTTAATACCTTCCAGTTTTAAAACTGCACCAGAAGTGATGTTGCACAGAAAATTTCACATAACAGCATAGTAACAAGAAGCAAAGTGATTATGAAAGGGTTATGGCCAGGGCTACCATACCGCCCTTATTTATAAGATTTGTCCTTCTTATGAAGGGGACTGTCTTAGAAAATTCATTGTACTTACGTCTAAGAAATGTATTTATTTTGGACTTGCGTCTTTATTTTATCTCATTTTCAGCAATAATGTCAGAAAGCGACTTGAAGCAAGAAATAATTCAGAAATTTGTTCCTACTTTAATGGCCAAAAGTGTAGGACCACCACCTAAAAATTAAATCTTTTTCCTGTTTTTGTTTTGACAGGTTGTATGAGGTTGACATATTCATTCATTTGCGAGTTTGTTACAATCACTTCTACTGTATTTGCTCAGGAAAAACGTGAATGCAATCTCATACATGATGGTGCTAGACATTGGTACGAAATGACTTGACACTTATGCTCACGTTTAAATAAAAAATATGCCGATGAATGTCGTTTTCTTCCGGTCGTCCTTATTTTTGAGTCCAAATCGATGGTTGCCCTGGAAACCTCATTCTCGCGCACTTGCAACCACGGACACCGGAGAGTAGGAAAATGACGGAAGCATTACCCCACTGCCCTTTCGAAAGGGGGAAGGGGTTCGGTGTTGCCTCATCATAACAGCACCATGGGTAATTTCATGGTTTATCAAGACCGATTTGAAACAAACTTACTGCAGCTATTCGTGCAACAAGAAGATTCAGAATGCTTTTCTATAATTTCTGCTATTATTTTTGAGGTGAATATTGTTGCTGAACAGAAACAAACATATAGGTTACGATTTGTTTTATTTATAAGTTTCCATTGCCCTTAACTTTTTTACTTCCTCCCTTGCCTTGCCGTTGTTCCGGCGTCGTCTGTGCTTGCAACATTCCAAATTTAATGTCGTATATGTATCGCATACCCCAGGGCCTCCGAGAGGAATACCAGGGGTTACGAAAATCGATACCGGGCCCCTAGCAGGCCCGCAACCAGGGAAATTCCCACCCCGGAATTTTCAAAAGCATGTTTAGTTGTTAGGTACAACAGCTAGTTAAAATAATTCCCCCCCTCCGAAAATATCAGCTGCTTGCTGCCTTGCCCCCTAGCTTCTGGGGCCCTCTTCAAAACTTGTATAGTTTGTTTGTACAGTAATCAGAATATAAATATTAACAGCTATATTTTTGCACTGCTAACTTGCTTAATTACACTAGTAACACATTGCAAATTATTATCTTTGTATGTTTCAATAAGCTGGTACTCAGCCAAATATCTTTATACGAGTTATACATTAGACTGTATATGTCATGTTGTTAAACAAAATCCTCAAAACATATTCGATTTTGCTCAGTGTAGACCAAGTAAAAAATGCTTTTCTTGTCCGAATCAAAAAAAAAAGAAGGAAGCGGGATATTTTGCTTTTCAAGATGGTCGCCATTTATAATTTTTACCAAAATCAGACCTTATTCACGCCTCAGACTTCTTTTCCACACTCTGATCACTGAATAATGTGATTAAAATAGAGTTCGAGAGGATATGTGACGACGATTTTTATTGTGCCTTTGTGTCCTGGGATTGAGAAATTCACCTACATATTTACGGGTGCTTAATCAGGCTTAGTTGCTGACCACCTACATTGCGGTCATAGCTGAACTGCTGCAGTAGTAAAACTTTAAATGACTTCTTCCGCTGAGCGAAGGTTGTGTCTCACGCAGACAATATTCTTGGGCAGCAACGGGCTGCATTTTCGTAGAATTTCATGGGCTGATGCACAATGCATCATCTGGCAATAAAATACGGTGCTGGTTCTTGCTAAATGCCCGAGCTTCTGTGAAAATGACATGCCGCAGCGCTTCTTACAAGCTGCTTATTACAGTTTTGCTGAGTGGAATCTGTGGAAGGTACACTATACATACTTTGCTACCGTATCGTAGTTTCAGCGTTCCTTGGTCTGAATGACCAGGGATGCTGGAGAGCAGGCCCGTAATCAGACGGGGCAAATCCGCCCCTAGAAAATTTTTCGCCCTCCTCCCGGAAAAATGTGTTGGGCATAGTTTCAAAATATTGGACATAGTTCAAAAAATTTGAGCCCCTCTCGGAAAACTCTTCGCCCCTCCTGGTGTCCCAAGCTGGTTACGGGCCTGCTGGAGAGAGATGGCATGACGAGGGCATTTACCCGCCTGCTCTTTCAAAACGGGGCAACGGGATTGGAGGCGTCTCTTCATAAGATCGTCATGGGCAATTTCATTGTTTGTCAGGATCGAATTAAAAGAAATTTATTGCAACTATTCGCGCACCCAGGACATTCAGAATGGTGTTCAATAGTTTCTGTTATTATTTTTGCGGTCGACATTGTTGGTGAACGGAAACAAGCATATTTGAAATGTTTCCGTTTGTTTTTTTAATAAATTTCCTTTGCCCTCTACTCTTTTACTGCTTCCCCTGCCCTACCGTTGCTCTGGCGCTCCTGTGAATGACATATAACAACAAAATATTGCAGCATAAAAGAAGATGACAACAATAAGGCACTGGTCTACAAAGCAGCTTGTAGCGGTTCCCAAACTTTATCTTCTGCAAGCAATTTTTTCGTTTCGTGCAGTGGTCTCGTACCACCTCCATTTGAAAAACTACACAAGTTACAAATAAACAATTAAAGGCACGAATGATTAATGAATAGCCTACCATTGAACAAAATACCGGCCATAGGTTGAAAACGTCAAACTCCAAGCAAAAACCATCAACAAAAAACACAACACAATGTTTTAATGAAGTGGATGAAGTTGTCTTTTCTCAACCAGTTGGTCAATGCAATGAATCATTCGTTGACAGCATACCACCAATCATGATCAGGTGCTTAGAGGCGGTTCTGACTCTTCGATTTCATAGTAATCATAGATGAGCATCCCTGCTCGCACTTCCACGTTGACGAAATACAATAACTGGGGAATAACGTAACTGGTTATCTTAGAGCACGCTCCATTAACGAGGGTCTTCACGCAAACTACAGATTGCTTCCAGAGAATCACCTCTTTGCTCGATAGATATGTACTCGTATTTTACCTCAACTGGGCTATACTCTCATTTTAACATGTTACAATAACCTCGTGAATATTAAAAGAAACATAGTAAATTGTATTTTTTAGGTTAAAGTTCGAACAACGTCATCATCGCTGCACTAGTACAAAAGCAATAAATCACCAAAGGTCAAAACCCTGGCACGTCAGCCACATGCGGCCCGCGATGTGATTTTTGGCCTCCCGGACCACGCCCTTTTATTATATCTGAACGTTTTCTTAATTATCCAGATTATTTAAACTCTTTGCATGTAGCGCTGATCCGCTTATGCAGCCTTTTTTCTTGGTTAGCCTACTCAGTTGGCTATTTTGCCATTAGTTACTTGACGGTCAGAGGTGGTTTGCATCGTAGCAGTTCAGTATTGTCTCTGGAACTACAACTCAAACGCTTCACTGGTTGTGTGAATTCATGACTGCGCAATTACATGCTCGCTAAAACAAACATTTGCTCAGTGTAAAGTTTTCTTCGAGGGATCACTGCATATAACGTTGAGATCGTAACAGCTAAAGCAGAGTAACCCTAGTCTAAGGACCCTAGACTAGTTGATGGTTTTTTGTTGATGGTTTTTGCTTGGTAACCCTAGTCTAAGGACCCTAGACTAGGGTTGCCAGATGGCCGGTATTTTACAGCTAATTTAGCAGAGGCCGGTAAGAAGCCGGTATTTTGAAAATCTGTTCCTGAAGCCGGTATTTTGAAAATAAATGCATTGGGGTAACTTCAAAAAGAACTAACGCAGAACTTCTTGAATTATCATTGCTCTAGTAATGACACTTGTCAGGACAGCTCCTTCAGCAAAGTTCATTTAAGTCCAAAATAGGGGCAAATTACTATTACTTGTAACTTAACAATACTCGTAGTTTGTTTGTTTTCTCTGTTATTTGTTTACTCATACCTACTATACACTTTCGTCTTAAACGTGATATGTGTGAGCATTTTTATGGCAATTAACTGTGAAACCAACGCAGGTGGAATTGTCTGAAACTACTACAGGCTATTGCAGAAGAACAGGAAAATCATAGAAATGGAAGGGAAGAGAGTGACATTGTAGCGACTAGTGAACCTTATACTCCTCTGTAAAATACAGAGATTGAGAAATTGTACTTTTATTAAGTCTTACCAATTTTCGTTGATTCAGCGTTTTCTTGAATTTCTTTTCGTACAAATCAGTTTTCATCGTGAATGTGATTAATGTACAAAGATCAATCACTCCGATAAATTTTTTACCTCAACCAGTGCAACTATCGCCAGTGGCAAAGATGTGGATAGTGTGTGTTTGAATAAGCAGTGTTCACTGATAACTACAACAACTTGGCACTGTGTTGCAGTGATTAGGACAGTGCTTCCCAACCTTTGCAGGCGTGCGGCGCGTTACCCAATGCCATGGAGAACCCATAGCAAGTTGCTTTAAGTTTGAATGACATCATAAAAATGTATTTTGGAATGATATTTTGAAAAACACATTAGCTCGCGGCACCCCTGAGTATCATAAATGGCATCCCGGTTGGGAACCACTTGACTAGGGCTCCGGTTCTAGGCGTTTGTATTTTCGCTTTTCGCTCGTTTCAAAATAAGTTGTGAAATTACGCCTCTGCGCAGTTTCGCAAAATTTAAGTTAGTCGTCATAGGAAGGAGCTGCGCGGGGCCCAAAAGAGCGGAACCCAAATGCGCGGGGCCCTACCTAGGCCATGGCCTATGCCTAAATCTGTCACTGCCCATAGCCCCTATTGTTGCTCGCTTCCTTCATCTATGTGCATGCTTCATCTGCTCATCTGTACATACTTCAACTCTTCACTCGTTGCTCCTTTATTGCTTCATGTTTTCATTTTGTTTCTGTATGTGATGTTGCTGTTGCTTTAGTTATTGGTGCATTTGGTGGTTGATTGGTTTGAAGCAGGGGTGTAGTGCTAAAAAATAGGTGTGGGAACGGCGTTCCCAGGCACATACCCAGTGGCGATTCTAATGGGGGGCCTGGGTGGGCCATGGCCCTCCCAGATTTTTGCTTGTTCCCCCCTTTGACCCCCCAGTTTTTTTCTTAATTTCCTGTTTAAGTTCTTTTGGTTGACATATTAGGTTTGCCAAATGCGTTTTGCAAAAATATTCGCCATTTTGTCAACAGCGCCAGACCTAAGCTGTGTCGTAATTCGTAAGCAGCACAGGGAAAACAGAGATAATGAGTATTTTTAAGTCACAATTAATAATTTCCCAGTATTTTGGCTGATTCGCTACATTTCGCTGTGTGTGTGACGTGACAATCGCACCAAGGATTGCGTCAACAGCAGCAAATAAACTTCGCTGAAGCAACTGTTCTGATAAGATTCACTACAAGAGTCACTATACTTTGAGAAATTCTGCATTCGTTCTTTTTGAAGTTATGGCAAATTATTTATGGTCACAATACCGGCTTCAGGCACTGATTTTCAAAATACCAGCCTTTTGACGGCCCCTGCTAAATTAGAAGTAAAATACCGGCCATATGACAACCCTAGAGATCTGCAGTAGATAACTTTCGGCCAGCAATATTTTAAACGATAATTTAGAACCCCTATTGCTTGCATTCGATATTTCCCAAATGCATGATAAGCTGAGTTGTTGTTTTTGAAGGTCGGGTAACTAGAGTTGTTTATGACGACACACATCAGGCTTTGCGCCGATCCTGCGTGAAATTTAGTCAGACCGCGGTCGTGGTGTTGAAAAACTTATTTTGAAACCAAGAAACAGTCACAGAAGTGGAAAGATTGATATTTCGTGCATTTCAGTGTGAGATGGAGCTGGATCATATTACTGTCAGCAGATTGTTGCTTGTCCCAGTAGCAAAAGGTTTCTGAAAGCATTAAGAATTGGTTTCAGTTAGTTTATCTCAATTTATCCTGGCTGCTGTATTGCGTTCTGCTGCCTTGTGTATACGACTTCGAAACATCTCACGTAAGTGGTTTGTGACAACAGCTTTTACTCTACCCACATGTCCTGCAGCCCCATAGAATTTTGTACGGATTTTCCGTAATGTTTCAGAAACAATTCTTTTGCATTATTCAGCTCTTTGCCCCGGAGGTCAAACATTTCCATCATAAACACACTTGAAAGAATTCGCAAATCATATTCATTCAGTGAAAACAGGGATATCTAGAGCTCGTAGATATCCCTGAGTGAAAATGATTTAAAACGTGATATAGCTTTGGCAAATAATTTGCTTCGAAAGGAGTCGAAGCTGCCTACATGGCTCGAACAATTTTTTTTCATTTGTAGCTACTTAAAAAGCTGCGTTTGACTGCTGCTGGTAGCTGTAACTTTTCCCGTCACCGGCGCTTCGTGCGAGAGAAGTTTTTCAAAAATGAAATTAGAGAAAACATTTCACATAAATTCCATGACCAGTGAAAGATTGGGTAACACTGATATACTTTAAACTGAAAGGTATCAGCTCAAAAATAGATTTAGATAATTTCGCTGATGAATATGACAGCCGACACAGATATAAGAAAGATTAAGTTACATTGAGGTGATGATAAAAAATTCTAACGTAGACTGCAGGGAGCTGTGTGAGAATTATATTGCCCGTTGTCTATGCGTGTGATCTTTTTAGGTTTAGAACGAGTGCGTGTTTCGCTTATGACAAGACCGTCATAAATCAACGCAGGGTTGAAAAGTCAGCTTTTGAAGATCAGTCAGAGGAAAATTCAGTGTGAATAATAAAATGCGGAATATTGTGCAAAATACGTTTTACGCCTACTGTTACATCTTGCTATCAGGTACACCCCGATGCACACCTATCTGCGAGGCTGCTATGCTACTTTAGGTGCAACTGACGCCGAAACCTCGCTGCTGTTAATTGCATACTGCATTGAATAGTCCTCACCCTATCCACGCTGCACACTCGTAAGAGTAGTTGCATAACACTGTTATGGTTAAACCAGGTTTTTTAAAGGTGTTTTAGGGACCCGTTTCGGGTCCCTAGAATTGAAAATCGGGCCCTAAAATCAGAGAAAATTATCATCGGGTCCCTAGAATCAGATAAAATCGGGTCCCTAGAATCAGAGAAATCGGCTCCCTACAGGTCCATACCGGGTGTCTAACATTTTCCTTAAAAAAACCCTAGTTACACCATAATCTCACAATGTCCATAAGCTACCACTGAAACGGGTTAGTCAGTAGTCACCAATCCGTTGGACGATGGTTTATTTTTTATGTGCGTTGTAGTAATAATATTTTGATGAAACTAGTTGGCTATCAAAAGCCTACTTGACTCTGTGTCGAGATGGAATTCGTGGTTAGAACCATTTCGCTTTCATGTGAATTGTTTTCACTTTCTAAAGCTGCTTTCGTTCATGTCGGGACGGTAAAATTGTGTACGGAAAATGGTGTTTCGATTTGCATGTGCAGTGCTGTGGAAGTTGCATGGTTATCACAGAATATTCGACATACCAGTACACATGTGTGATTGCATCTACAGTGGCGTTTAGGTGTCTCTAGTGAATAATAACGCTAGTTCATATTTAACGATATTCACAAGCCTATGTTGGGTTTGATAGGGGTAATCATAGCAACTTAATCTTCAAACCAATGAAAAATAACCTTGCAAGATAGACATTTATGTTGCCCCCCTGCTTTTTCCTTGGCCCCGCAGTGGAGCCCCCATTTTTTTATTTCTAGAATCGCCACTGCATATATCCAGGGGGGAAATCACCCTCCAATTCCGAAAAGTTGCATTAAAAATTATGGTTAATCAAGCGTTTGATGTGAAAGCCAAAGAAATACGTCAGTGCAAATCAACGAACTGCTTAAAGGAAATTGTCTCACTTCGGCGTTTAGTCGAACCTGATCAAAACAATATGTTTTAGCACTTGTCCATGACTAATCATATGTTGTGCATGGCGTACATGCCAGAGAAGTCATATCATGGATGACCTTTACCTGAGGTTTAATCACTGTGTGGAAGTTGTTGGTAATGAAATACAAATTTTTATCTAACCGTTTGTAAACAATAACCGCAGCAAGAAAAAACAAGGAGTAACTCTTTTCGCGGCTGTTTCTGGCGCAGCAGCTTGCTGCATCTCACCTAATGGTGATGTACGCTTCATTTCAAGACCATCGCAAAAAATCTTCTCTGGGAACTCTGGCATGCTACAAATAAAACTTATCCGTCATCAGCCGTATAAGCCTACAAAAACCGTAGATTTTTGTTTTTGTAGAGTTCTAAAACTAAATGCGTGAAAATGTCGGCAACATACATTTTATACGCCTTGAAGCTCAAGAGTTGACTTTTGAAACTGGATTGCTGCTGGGCCAAGAAGCATCTAGTTTCAAAAGTCTTTTTCATTACGCCATAGACATTGTTTGGCAACTATAGCGTTCATTCTAGATACTTATTTGTAATGATTAAACATGTATCGTGACGGTTCAGCCACAATTATGTGGAGCCAACGTTTTCATCTGTGATTTTCCATCAACTTTCCGGCGAGTAAAAAATCAGTGTCGTCAAGTAATCAGAGTCCGACCTGCCCATCGTCTCAAAGTGTTTCAACTTTCATCTGCTGTTAATTGACAGCCTATCCTAGAGTAAATTTGAAAGTATTCAGCTGCATTGGGAAGAGTAAGCAGCAGAATCTGACGTAAGTGGGAAGATGCCTTTTATTTTGTAAGTGCCGAGGGTAACACTGTCATTACTTACAGATAGCATGCAATCTGCTTTCTCGATAAAGCGTATGTGACTCAAAAGAGACTTAATTGAATCATTTCCCCTCGATTGGATTTTGATATCAACTAATGGATTTTAATAAAGACTCCAAGCTGTTACGCTGGAATGGCTAAATCAATCAACCAACTGTTGTGTTAATCTGCGGCGACTAGTACAGTCCCGTCGCCACGGGGCTTTGGTGGGCTTAGCCCCCCAAACAAGACTCCAAGCCCCCCCAAACTGAAATATGAAACAATAAAAAAGTAGAGTTTTTGTCAAATTTTAGAATGTCAAGCCCCCTTGCACAAATGTAAAGTCCCTCTATTGAGGAGTTTCTGGCGACGGTTCTGGACAAATACGTTTCTTAGGTTTACTGCAGAGCCGTGGTGATAACCGACTGTGGTTTCGTTTTGGCAAATACATAACTATTTTCACGCTTCATGTACACTGAGTGGGTCAAACATATCAAGTTTGTTTAGAGGACATGTGTAACTTTCTCCAATTTGCAATAATGTGTTTATCATATGTGTGACTCATTTTTAAAACTCTAAATAGCTAGCTGAATACAATCGTTTCTGGGAAGCAAGCAGTGTACACAAATGCTGTGGCAATAGCATTTCATAGCATTTAATGACAAAATCCAAACAATTTTCAAACGCGTTGGGAGACTCTTGCATTTACGTCATCAGCTGCACACGTCAATTAGTTGCTCAAGAATTGGTTGACCAAGGATCTACGTTCTATATGCGCATAGATTTTGTAGAAGGCCTACTTCGAGAGTCGGTGTCTTAGTGCAAAGTCGCTACCAGTGATGGAGTCCCGGGACTTGGTCTCGGTCTCGAGACTCGTCTCGAGACCCATTTTTGCGAGTCTCGGTCTCGAAGTATGCAGATCTCGGTCACATACCTATTGTTTGAGACTTTTAATGCTGCAACGAAATGGCATAGCAAAATTTATGTAATTCAACGTGCCTTTTGTCTTCTGTATCTGAAGGTGAGAAACGATCGAAGAAGGTAGGAAAAATGCCTGAAATTCGAAAAAAATTCACTTTCAAAGTGGTGATGATATTTTTTTTTAAATTGGCGTAATCCACAAATTTTCAAGTCTCGGTATCGATCTCGAAACGCAAGTCTCGAGTCTCGGATTTTTTTATGAAGTCTCGGTCTCAGAGTTTTGACTAGGTCTCGGTCTCGCAGTTCCGGTCTCGACTACATCTCTGGTCGCTACTTGGCTTCGATTGAACGTGTGTGTTGGTGAACATCACAAGCGTGTAAATATAAAAAGCGCAAGCACAATGTCGGCCACGATGGCTTCTTGATCAAGTGCAACATTGGCTGTAATAAGCATACGGCAGATTGTGCACTTATAGCATCGATATTTTCACAAGAGCTTTTGCAGGAAAGTTTTACGAGCAAATGGTCATCTAAAGTAGAATCTTGGAACTTCACTAAATACAAACGTTTCAAACTTGCCACTTCCATGAAAATGGACTTTTTATTTTCCGGCTCAAATCTGAACACAATTGTTCAGGAAAAGAACGCAAGACAAATGCACGTTTCATGGATAAGACTTTGCAAATAAGGGGCGTTAAATATTTAAACATTGAGACTTGGTTGTTGTTTGCCCCCCATATCAAAATTTCTGGCTACGCGCCTGGGCGTTCCCACTCCAAAGATAATGGAAGACAACACCAAATAGGTTGAATAAAGTGAGCATTCGTCTACACGAATTTCCACATTGGATCTTCCTGTTTGTAGACTTTTGACTAACTGTTGGCTTTTGGCTAGCAGTGCGAATCTGCATGTCGCTAGCACATCTGTGAGAACGCAGCCACGTTTTTAATATAATCGTTTGAATCCCATGTCATAAGGTGATGTTTCTAGTGCAGTGATGGCGAACCTTTTATAGATCGAGTGCCCAAACGGCAACCCTAAACTCACTTTTGTATTCCAAAGTGCCCACACGGCAATTTAACCTGAATGGGCCAAATGAGGTTTTGCATTAGAAAGAACAACTTATGAGTTGAGTTGAGTTTATTTGGCGATAATTAATATTCAGCTAGAAAAAAAAACACAAGTTAGTGCACGGACGCCAGGGCATTGAAGGAACCGGAAGGTTATCGAGTCGATGCCCCTCAGCAGTTAAGCAGTTAAATTTGCTTTGCTACTGTCCAGTTTCAACTCGTGGTGGTGCATATATGTGGGAGGAGCTGCTAGATGATCAACACAGTTGCGCACGGGGGTGCTGGGTCGCAACCGGTCTCTCTCGGTGGATGCGTTGCTCAGATCCGCAAAGACCTGGGCGTGGCAGAGAAAGTATAAACCCAGCTAAAATGAAACTCTTCCCGAGTTGTCATAACCCTTTCGCATCTAGCAAGCTCTACAAATTGTTTGCAGTGTTTTTTTTGCATTTGGATGATG
>Ga0210059_1014804_pt1 | contig 11471 bp, 6 predicted proteins | sample Ectturendosymbi2_FD_188042 | JGI IMG/M metagenome (GOLD analysis project Ga0210059, IMG submission 188042) | Ecteinascidia turbinata endosymbiont from Florida, USA - Sample 2 (SPAdes) (version 2) | ecosystem: Host-associated > Tunicates > Ascidians > Unclassified | place: Key West, Florida... | reverse complement strand
TCATTGGAAACCAGGCTACAGTTAGAGTCTTGATACTTTGGATGACCGATTGGGGTTTCAGGTTCAAAAGTTATGATCTAAAGTAATAAAAATATTTGACTAATTAGCTAATTAATTTTTTTTTTTTAGATCATAACTTTTGAACCAGAAACGCTAAAAAGTTGATCAAAGGCTCAGAAGACTCAGACTCGAGCCTAGTTTCCAATGAAAACTTCAGCGAAATACTTTGACCTAGCAGTTGGGCCCTAGGCCAGGTAACACGAGCAAAAATGACGCAAAAACTACTTCACTTATTATGTCACTCGCAAAAAATTCGCAACCCCTAACCCAAAATATTTTTTTCAAGTGCAGACTAGAAGACTGGCTGATCTGTTTAAGCACTTGAACAGCTCTCTGGCGCAATTAGCGGAGGAGCTATGGTGTTGGTAAGGCAACCAAAATCTGCCGGTTTTAGGCCAAAATCTAGATATGATATATTTGTAGGCCAGCTCTGAAAGTGTTAAGAACCCATGACCTACAATAACCTTGTTCATTTTGTTGCATTAACTTTGGTCTTTGGGCTATGAAAGAACTTGTTATAAGCCAAGAAAAAACTGCTAAAACAAATTAATCTGGATTTCACATACAGTATTTACTTGATTGTTCACCGCTCTTGATTGTAGGCAGCACAAAATGGTGCTAAAAAATTAATGCAAGCAGCTGTTAATTGTAAGGCACACTTGAACATAGGTTACCTAAGCCTCTGAGATAATTACACATACACAGTACATTTCATATTTAATTGGCAACCCTGGTAATGGTGCTTACACCACTACAATTCCCTTCTGCTCATCATGAAATCCCTCCTGCGACGGATGTGCACACGATGCTGAAAGGAATAGAATGCGAAAAAAGAGTTCGGTCGACAAAATTTAGCTAAGGAAGGAAAGATTGAGCATCATCTGTACCTTTCAATTCAAAGAAAAACAAAATTTAAGCTGCCCTTGACTATAAGCCGCATGAAATGATGAAACAAAACTTTATAAGCTGCGGCTTGCAACTGAATAAATATGGTATGCAAGTAGACAAGACAATTGAATGAACATAAAAAGTTTGTCAGAAACTTAGGGAGAAAGCTGTTGTAGAAGAGTGCTCATGCATCTTATCAGCAAATGTAATCAAGTGGTACAGTTTGTTGAGCACGTGCCACCAAAGCTGGTGGGCTGTGTTCAATTCCTAGTCTAGAGTAAGACTTGATAAACAGTACTTCTGTCCTCTCCAGCCTCATGCTCAGCATTAATGGGTGGGTACAAGGGAATGGTTCACATGTGATGCTGCCACTGACTTGCCACCAGTACAACATTCACAGTGAAAACCGAGTATAAATGAAACTGATCTGAGGAATCTGGTCATTGAATTCAACTCTTCACTTCACACAAATACATGTATTCAATTCTTCTAATAATGTACATGTATTCAATTCTTCTAATAATCTCAACTTTTCATATTGCTTGCCCACCATCATCTGTGTTATGTAAATGAACACTGCATACATGTTGTCTTTACACTGACGCTTATCTAGTGTATATATTTCTTGTTTTTCTTTTGGTTGCTTATTTCTTTGGTTGCACTGATCTGATCATTGAATTTGAACTACCCCTACATAGGAATGCACATAATGGTATATTGAATCCTATGGATTCAAGTCCCTCAGTATTCGAATAAAAAAATAAGAGTTTTTTCAAAAATTCAGATTCAAAATAAATTGAGATTAAACAAATTATGCAAAATATTGCAAAGTCGGCAAAACAAATGACTTCAACAAGTTTTGCAGTCGCAATAAATTTTGCAGAGGTACTCTTTATGCTCCTTAGCAAAAGAAAGGAACACTCAAGCTCACAGCACTGCATAGTGGTGTATCTAGCTAATTAACAGGTTGTGTGATTACGGATTGGCATTTTAAACATCTGTGCAATCAGCTCATTTTGCTCCTGTTCTGTTTCTTCTTTCTTCTCAGATTGCAGAATAAGAACTGCACATGTATGTGGTGTGCTACTGAGTTTGGTGATTTACTGTTCATGTGTTGGTGTAACTAATGAGCTTGGAATCATATTGCTAAGAAACTGTGTAGATAGAAGGAACTAGTGGGCTGTGCCAAGGACTAAAAATTCATTCATTTGGGAACATTTCTCCCAACCTAATCAGAGGTCAGGTTGCAGCCACCATCGCCCTTGCCCTTTGGAACATAGCACAGGAAATTTTATTCCAGAATAGGATTTAATATTTTGGACTCGAAATAAAGATTCTGGAATATTCCACAACCTCAAAATGTTTATCCCTACGTTTAGATGTTCTGAAATATTCCAGAATCTCCAGAAGAATAGTGCAGTGAAGAGACAAATAGTGAAGAGACACATTGTAGAACTGCCAGATGAGATGGTAAATCACATGAAAGAATCTATTTTATTCAAAGTCAGTTGAATGAATGTACAGATATTGCAAAGTCAATTGTAGCTTTCTGCATTCATTTCATAAGTTAACAATAATAATTCACCAAAATACATGCTATTCTGCAAAGGCCTATAGTTGCATATCAAAAATAAATATTTTTTCCAATTTTTTCCAATGCAGTGCCAACTTTATCAGCATATATTCAATTCCTTGGGGAATAATTTGTTGAGTTTGGCATTGATGGTGCAGTAGCATGTGCTGGTGAAAAAATCGAGTCCCAGTAGTAAAAAATCTAAAATAGAGCATCCAAATAAATTTGACGCATTGTTTTCTCCACAAAGATGCAATAGAGTGGGAAGGTAGGTTTATTCATGCATTTTTGTTACTCAGACCACAAAGAAACGGAAATGCAATTAAAGAACAAAAACACGAAGGGGCAGAAAAATCGCTTGCATGTTCATAAAAATTTATACTGTAGAATAGTGCTCTTCAACCTTTTTTGTTATGGTGCACCCTTAAAGGTGTTTTGATGAACTCATGCACCCTTCTTATTGACACGCACCCCACCTAATTGCGCCCATGTCTGTAAGTACCGTGGCCTAAATAAGCAAGTACCCTAATTCAGTAACTCAGCTACATAATTCAGTTGATAATGGCTCATTGTCTGTTGCTTATGAACCACAAATAATCAACTAATTGCAAAAATTAGCTTGACATGGTCTGATGCTTACATACTACACTTTTTGTAAAAAGTATCTGTTTAGTGTGACAAGTTTGTGATGCAGCCTTGTGAACCCTTTCGTAGTGGTGCACCCCACGCATATTTCGATGCACCCTAGGGTGCACCGTGCACACCGGTTGAACAGCGCCGCTGTAGAACAATGGAGGACCTAAGCAATTTGTATGAACTACATATGAGACAAATAGGGTGGTGAAAGACTTTGTGGGTCAACTACTCAGTCAACCTTATTGTTGGCATCCAGTTAACAATGGCTGATTAAAGAAGCTTCAAGTGAAGAACAAAATGAAGTGAAAGTGCAAACATCGTAAATCATAAGAATAATTAGTAATAAAGTATAATATCAAAGAGAAAACACTGAGGGTGAAAAGAATGCCTATGTACAAGGAGAGTAAATTCAATTTTTTTTTTTTTTGCTGAAACATTTCATGGTTATTTTTTGCAGAGACACTTTTGTCATTAAAACATTTCGGTCATTTGTCTCACAGTTATATTAAAACTCACCATGAGTGTGTTTTCAGCATATATTTCAAATATTCTGACTGAAATGACAAATTTTTTTCAGTCATTTCAAATATGTTTGACCGAAGAAAACAGTGAGCAACTGAAAACTAGCAGCAAACAATTTTTTCAGAGGAGCTATAGCCCATGACACACTAAATTACGTTATAATTGTGAACATCAGCTGTTAACTCGGCGTTTGTATTCTTTTTTTTGTGTGAGGAGATCGATGCTTATCACCTTAGGATTATTATTACATATTGAAATACGACAGCTGTCTTGCAGTTCGATCTAGAATCTGTAGCAAGTGCACACTTTTTTCCTTAAATTACTTCTTGCCGTGTGACACTGAAGTTAATTTACTTGCCATGCTTCTATGAAAATTTTCATGCTCCATCCACTTTTTCACTTTGGAAGCCATCTTATTGTGTAAACATTTTTCGGTAAAGGTCTTCGAGTGCACACCATTAATTTTAATAGTATCCTAAACAACGATGAATTTCAGATCAATGATCGAGCTATATTTACTAGATACAATTTTAGTGTTGTAGTAAGTTGACAATTCTATGCCTGAGTGTTGTAAAAGCACTCATAAAAATATTTTTCTTTAGTTTTAATTAACTTCACTTTTTGTAAAATGCTGTTTATTACAGTTTTTTAAAATTATGTCTTCAAAGTCTAACAAGATTATATAGTTTATTATCTCTGCATGTCTAATATAAAACTGACCACAAAAACTGAAGCAAACAATTTAGTACCATTCATCACTAAGGCTTGGACCGATTAACAATATATACTTTATAATATCAATTAAATTTTAGAAATTGGAAAATAGAACAACTGTTAGATTTATCTATTTGTGATTGTTTTCAATTTTTTCAGGCCATTATGAAAAAATACCAAGAATGCAAAGTTTTAAATCCTCCTGTTCTGTTGCGGCCAGTGGCCCAACTATATGGACAAGTACGTATGGACTGGAACCAACACATGGACTGACTGCTCGTTGAGCCATCCTGCTGGGCACAAACCATTCACACGTTCACATTGCGTTCGTATGTATAACATAACCAGGATGTAAAGGTCGTGCCAGGTGCAGACTTCACAAAAAGAACGTACGATAGGTGCAGTTCGTTGTAAAAGAAGGGGATGTTGCTGCAACCTCTCAGTTGGCATTATGCTGAATGCGTGGTTCACCACGAACGGAATGTGCGCGAAGAACAACGCCATATATATGTCGTGCGAACAAGCAATAACAGAGTGATCTCGTCAGGTGAACTTTATTGTTGCTTGCTGCCACAGTGCGAAGCTTTGCGCACATGGCACTCGGGCTTCCCAATCGCAACAGTTCCTGCATCTTTGAATTGACATGAAAAACAGCTAGATTTTTATTAACAGTAACAATACACACCTCTAATGATTAGGGGTTTCAAATACCACAGCAAACATTAGGTGTTATTTCAATGATAAATTTTCTAAAACTCAAAATACTGAAAGGCTTATGCTATTAGAAGCCTGAATATGACTTCACTTGTAAGTCATGTGTGAACAACAACATGAAAAAGAAAGCTGGCTTCGCATTGTAATTGTTTAGCAGACAGTAATAGTGCAGATTGATCTTGCAACAGTAAAGAAAGACATCAAAATGCTGACGATTTATGAAAATGAAATCAAATGTCTCAAAAATTTAATTGAAGACATTGCTATGAAAAACAAAGCTAATATTTTAAAGCTTTGGTCATAACAATTTTTTTTGCTTCAGTCAGTGGTGGTGCAGCAAAACTACATGGCTGTAGACAAACTACAATCAATGCAAATCAAATTCGTGTGGCCAGTAAAAGTGGTTCCCACTGGACTAGTGTGGTTGCTGGTTGCCTGCCAACAACATGAGTTATTGTATTGTTAATCGCAAATGCAGAACATGTGGGAAGTGCTGACTCCAGGTTATCATCTGGATCCATCTTGCAGACTGTTGCAGAAAATGATATTCCTATGATTCCACTCCCTGTGAAGCTATGTCTGATCACTTGTCCTCTCCTTGAACTTAAAAGTAGATCAAGTTATAAAATAATATACAAGTTTGTTACATTTGCTGGTATCGGAGATTCATTGTAGCAGAAAACACCAATGGAAAAATTTTTTTTTGAGATGAACAATCTTACATTTGCTTTTCTCTTCTGTTGCTATGAAACCACTGCTTGGGATCAAATAGTGTGGCTTTACGCCACGCTGAAAACACTTTGTACCGCTTTATTCATATATCTCTCTTTTATTATAAGCTTGCTAGTTAATAATGGGATGTTTAAGAATAGCCTTAAGTCTTAAAAAGTAAACTACATTTCTGCTGGTTTGGCTGAAACTGAAATGCTGTTACTGCATTGTAAAGATGGAAGCGGCTACAGAACCACCCATTGATCTTCCTATTTCAAAACTTATTCAACCATACTGCCTCGCATGACGCAGTTCAAATAAAGTGGTCATTTTATCACTCGACCAGCATCCATCGGGTAGCCTAATAGGTAGGTTCCAAGTCTACCATGCGAATGGTTTATCAGTTCATCTCTTACATTGGCAACTTTCGTTTTGGTAGTGGCTCCAATTTTCAAATCATTACACCGCTTTTTCTTTTTTCAAAACATTTCAAACTTTATGTTTAGGGGTTAGATTTAAGGATTACTTTTTGGGGTAACATTTAGGGGTTAGGTTTAGGGATTAACTTTAGTTAGGGGATGAGTTTAAGTTTAGGGATTAGGGCTGCAGTTAGGGTTATAGTATTTCCTTTGGTGTAGGAACCTATATGGAGGTTTGGGGTGTTGCCAAGTGTAGAAGTTGCTTGCGAGGAATCTTGTCGTTGCATACAGAGATGCTGGTTTCCCCAAACGCTACCAACGAGGCAGCCTAGTCGTTGTATGAGTATTATTCTAACTCACGACTAAAACTGCCTGACGTTTTAAGTTGCCCAGCCGAAGCAAGGTGTTTGGCTTTCACCACTTGATAGTTCGTTTCACAGATTTCCTGGTGCACAAATCTTTATTTACAAAAGGTTGCTGATTAGCAGCAGCAGAAATAGCTTTACGATGGTGCGACAGCAGAAACAGCCAACGTGGTCCGTGCACTAGTGATACAAAACTCGAGTCTCTAAAACATGGTGTCCACGCCGAAAAGGACAAAACTTCGAAATGCAATGCGCATCGAGGTCACTGCGTAAATGGAGTGGAGCACGCACACACGAAATCCCTTGACGCGAATGACAAGTTGATACAAACCATACCTCACGTACGGAATACAATCGCAAGTCGGAAACAACAATTCGTAATGTGAAAAGTTAAAACCACTATAGGGTCATGGGCATCGGAAAGGGGACAGGATTTTTTTAATTTCAGCAAAAAAAGTTTGTTTTGTTAGTTTCCAAGGGGAATAAATAAACTTCACCTGTTTTATGCCCCTACAAAAATTTTGGATAAATCCCTTAGTGGCTCCCCTGGAAAAATGGCTTAGGGTTTGCCTTTTACGTTTAGTATGTTTCTTTTACCAAGCCTACTGCATTCTCGTCATGCATTACTGTCACATTACAAGACATGGTTGAAAAAGGTTTTTAGGAATACGGATGGTTCTGCAACCACACACTGCCTTTAAACAATTAAAGATACACACCTGGCCTGCTCATCTGTACATGCCTCACCTCTTCACCCATTGCTTGCCCATCATCATCTGTGTTGTTTTGACGTCTACTGCATTTTTTTTAATTTTTATTTTTGCTATATGCTACATTTCTTTGTGACTCCATTTTTTTGGCTTGTTTGTGCACATATTTTCTCTTTCGGTTACCATGTGTTGTATTTTTATGTGCTTTGATTGATTTTGTTACTCTTACTTACTATATTAAAGATAGACATACACAGCAGGTTTGTAAATTTCACTACAAATAACAAATTATGAATTTCGCTTAAAACAAGATACAGCACAGACGTAAAACTGAGTCATCCATAAAACACAAAAACCTACTGTTCTTTTGTGATACACAATATTGCACATGGTGACATGGTGTCCGTTCAAAACAGACCCGTTCAAAACAGACCATTCATAACAGACCCGTTCATAACAGACTACGTTCATAACAGACCACGTTCATAACAGACCCGTTCATAACAGACCAGTACATAATACACCACATTCATAACAGACTCAGTTCGTACCTAGGGCCGGACGGGGTAAAGTGTGTTAGACAAAATGCTTTGGACTTTTAGCGTCCACACTGCAATATACATTAATGATTAAGAAGGGGTCCGTTATCAACGTGGTCTGTTACGAACGGGTCTGTTATGAACGGGTCTGTTATGAACATGGTCTGTTATGAAAGTGGTCAATTACCTAAGTCCAAATCCGGTCTGGATCCTAAATTTTGAAGAGTTTTACACTCCGGATCCAATCCAAATTCAACAAAATATACAATAGTCCGGATCCAGTCCAATCCAAGTCCGGTCTAATGCACATCTCTGCACTGCAGTGGGACTACAACGGAAACGGCGTCAGCAAAAACAAAGCCTGAAAGCAGTGTTGCCGCTTCTAATGTTTTAACATTGGATTTGACGTTTGTAGCAGCGCGGTGGCTGCTACATGCGGCGCGCTAAGTATAATATCCCCAGCAGCACGAAAGCTACTGGGGGCACCCTTTAGCCTAGTGCTTAAGCGCGCAGGCAAGCCGCTACTTTACGTTTACAGAGAAATTTCTGATAATGGTAATGGTTTATTGTTTCATATGACCCAGCCAACAAGCAGAAGCACCATAAAAGTCATCGCATGAAGTAAACCAACCATTAGCGAATATTAGAGCAAATGGAAACACAATGGCACAATAACTGATCAGTGAAAACAAAAGGGGCGCTGTGTCATTTAGGCAGGGTTACCATTTCGTGCTTATTTCGAAGATTTGTGCTTATTTTCAAGATCAGTGTCTTAGAAAGCATACATGTGCCTAATTTTAAGAAACGTGCTTATTTTGGATTGGTGTGCTTAGTTTGTCTTAGTCATGAATCACAGGCGTAGCCAGGGGGACCAAAGGGGCCATGGCCCTCCCCAAATTTTGAGAAAATATAGTCATTTTGTGCTTTGAAAGGCGTTTTTCTAAAGAAAATAGTGTTATTCGCCTAAAATCAAACATTTTGCCCCCCCAACTTTTTGGGCTGGCTACGCCGCTGTTATGAATGTATTTTATCAACTTGATCACTTTGATCGAGGAGTGAACAATTGCTTCCAAATTTAATACGGCATTTGAATGCGTCAGATACTGCGGGTAGCATAGTGACTAACGCCAGCATTTAGCTCATTTTCTTTGACCAGTTATGAAACAATGCATTGCATTCTATCACGCAAGTAGCAATGGTTTGATAGTTTGCAACAATCAGAGTTAGTAGTCTTTGAATAATAGTGGCTAGTTCACTGTAGTCAAGTGAACAATCAGTGTTCCCATTTTAGTTGTTTTGCTGCTAGATCTAGCAGGTTTTTCTCACTGTTAGCTGGAAAATTTTTAATCTAGCAGACAGCGATTTTCTAGCGGGATTTTGAAAAACGTTTAGCAGGTAACAAATTCCTGGCCAAAAATTTGTTCCAACAATGTTTAGAGATGAAACCTATGCACTTCCTCATCAAAAATTATTTACCTTCTTTCTGACGCTATATGTTGGGCAACACAAAGACCACCACGCACAACTAGCTGCCTTGGATGGCTTGGTGAAGCCTAAATGATTTGCTTCTGTGCTTAGTGAGCGCATTGGGTTTAAAAGACTACATTGACAGAATATATTTTTAACCCACCACACGTACAATTTTTCTAGGTGGTTCAGTTGCGCTAGGAAGTCATATGCCTTATGTCTGGTCCATTGATAGAGAGTTCAAGACCAAAAATTGATAGGCTACACAGCTTTACAAGTCTATTTTAAAGACCTCAAAAACAGCAGTTTTTTAGCAGATTTTAGCTAAAATTTTGTGACATGTTTTTTTTAGCAGGATCTAGCAGTTTTTCGTGACACGATTTAGCAGGTTTCGGTGACAACCATCTGGCAACACTGTGAACAATCAGTTTGAAGTTGCAGGTCAGGGTTAATTGGTATTGTTTCAAGTTTATGTCAGATATAAATTGCAGGTCTTTAGTGAAACTAGTGCAATTTTAATTTTTGACATTATTTAGAAAATGAGTAAGCGTAAGCACGTGTTTCGTGATGACTATGAAAAGGAGTTTGCTAATGTCAAACAAAGTCGAAAGGGTAAGAGCTATGCTCACTGCTGCTATTGTGATAGTGAAATCAACCTGTAGGCCATGGGAAAAACAGCAATTAGCGCCCATAATGCTACCACAAAACACAAAAATATGGCTAGAAATATTGCATCAAACCTATCTATGAAGCAATTTTTCCAAAGCAGAACTACACCAGCTAACCTGGACTACAAGGCAGCAGCAGCAGCAGAGGGTGCTTGGGCATTTCATACTGCCAAGCATCAGCAATCATTTCTTTCCAATGATTGCACTACAAACCTCATTAAAGCAATTTTCACTGATTCTGACATAGCGAAAAAAATTTACAAGAGCCAGAACAAAGACTGTAAGCATTATCGCTGGTGTATTTGCTCCATTTCCTCACAAATTTGCTGTTGTCGGAACTTGGACAGCAGCCCTTTTCAATATCCAATAATGCCTCCAACCATAACGAAGTGAAACTTTTCCCTTGGTTATCAGGTTTTTAGCGCCAAAATTGGGGTGCGAGTGCGTATTCCCGATCTACGATCTATGCCATGTGAGACATCACGACAGATAGTGAGCTTTATCTGTTCTTCTCTTGGGGAAAATGGTCTTAGACTGGAAAATGTAACATCATTCTGTGCCGACAATGCACCGGTAAACTTTGGGGGTCGGCAACAAACAGGAAAAAACAACGTTTTCAATCGCTTACAAGAAAAAAACTAGTGCACGTCTGATTCCAATTGTCTGTCCTGCACGTATTTTACATAATGCAGCTGAAAAGGGGGCTGAAAGGCTTACTGTAGAATCTGCAGTCATTTTAAGAGTCAAACTACAGGGTGACACAAAAAACGGTCATCACCAAAAATCGAATAACTTCGAAAATTTTATTTAGATTGACACAAAACGTCAGGTACATTAGGTCAAGCCTGTGTAGCAGACATCTCCAAAGTTTCAAGTCTGTACTACAAAAACTCTTTGTTTCACTGGCGCTCAAAAACTGTGCTTCAAATGAGCTCCCCGGCGCTACAGGCACATTTGGATCCGGCGGGCAAAGTTCTCGATGACCCTTCCGCATTCCCCCTTGGGATCGATCTTTTTGCTGCTGTGATTGCTGCCTTCAGGTCAGGGATAGTCTGGGGGTTATTGCCATACACCCTGTCCTTAGGTATCCCCATATATAAAAACCTGAGGGGTTCAAGTCCGGTGAATGCGGCGACAGCTGCGGGTCACACCTGCGGCTGATCAGTCGGTCAGGGAAACGCTGCTGTAGCCATGCAAATCATTCGTTTGTGGTGTGGGGGGCGGCACCATCCTGCTGGAACCACTGGAAGACCCTGACGATCCCTCTCTGTCGACCAAGTGCTGTCCAGAACTTGCCAAGCACCTGGACATATCGCTCGGTGTTGATTGTCACAGACCGCTCGTTGTCGTCCTCGAACCAGAATGGTCCAATGATGCCATGTTTGGAGATGGCAATCCAGGCAGTGCACTTCACAGAGTGTAATGGCCTTTGCAGACAGTGCTCAGGGGGTGTACTACCCCAGAAGATGTTGTTCTTAGAGTTCA
>Ga0210059_1014803_pt1 | contig 11471 bp, 4 predicted proteins | sample Ectturendosymbi2_FD_188042 | JGI IMG/M metagenome (GOLD analysis project Ga0210059, IMG submission 188042) | Ecteinascidia turbinata endosymbiont from Florida, USA - Sample 2 (SPAdes) (version 2) | ecosystem: Host-associated > Tunicates > Ascidians > Unclassified | place: Key West, Florida... | reverse complement strand
AACTTTTGAATATTTGTTGTCATGTTACCGTTACGAAACAAAGAACAGCATTAGAACAATTCGCTCGCAAGTTTCGCAACCTGCCTCTGCAGACAAAGGAGCGGACATGAGCGAACTACAAGCTCATCACTGCATCACACCAGCGCAGTGAACCTGGCTCTTGTGGAGACCTGCAAGGTCATCACTAGAGCAACCGAAAGCCAATAAAGTCAAAATTTTTCTGCCTCGTTCAAATTTTATGAAACGTCCACAAACCAAATTTCACGCTGATACCATGAGCGACTCCAAAGTTATTAGGTCAAAAAAAGTCAAACTTCTTCGTAAAGTCAAAATTTTCTTCTCTTCGAACGAATTTCTTCGAACTCTCCCGGAGCGTTGCAAAGTCTCGCTTGGCTCTATGAAAATCTGCAGCTTGAACTTAGTCGAGTTCAGTCATGCTTCGTTTTCGATAAAAAAAAGAAACAAGGAAACAACGCCTCGTGTAAACCCGCCTTTAGTGTCGAAATTGCACGTGCAGAAACTCACATTGCATCCATATGTGTCCCACGCCATTTTTCCAGGATTCCAGTAGTAGCAGTCTGACCACCAAGCATCGATCCTATACGCTATTGCGACATCTTCTTGGGTTCGACGTTCAGATTGCAAGATGTTCTTGTTCAGCAGTGTGACGTAAATTGTGTCAGTCGAAATTGATTCACTATGTCCAAGAGTGAATCGGAAATTTTCTGGAATAATGTGCAAAACTAAAAAAAGAGCACACCGTACACCGAAATAAGAATATCACGACAAAAGCATCAAATCGTGCATTTTTTCAGCAATCGGTCAATGAAATGGAAAAAGCTTCGAAATAGCGTGTTTCCGTATTATCGATGCTAGGACATCCTAAGATCAGATTTGAAACTTTCAAAACTTTTGTTTTGAAAGTTTCGAAAACTTTTCAAAACCGAAAACTTTTCAAAACTTTTGGACACAACAAAATTTGGAGGGCACAAAAATTTTGGGGTTGGCACAGCTCTCGAATGCTGCCCCGTGGCTACGGGTCTGTATACAGTGTGAACGTTTGACCATTTGCTGTCGGAAGTTCTACCAACCCGAGTTAACAAGTTAGGATGCAACATCATCTCATCAAAAAACACATTTTGCTTGGGCAAGGTTGAAGGTGGTTTGCGTGGTTGTTTGCGTATATTTGGGCTAAGCAGAGAATTTCTTTACGAGATTCGTGCCCTTTATGCATGTGCAGATGGTGCAAACAAAAGAACTGTTTGCATACAAACGCTTCCTTTTGCGGAACAGGAGTTATAAAGATATACGAAGTTAAGCCTGTGCCCAGCTGCAGCGTGTAGAATGTGATTTAAACACACGAGTACTGTGCTGCATTCACGTTTAATGAACCGGGGGAAGGGTTCGGAAAATAACTTCTGAAACTCATGTTGGAGCCAGCTTTGCACAGAAAGCATACCACTTTTCACAGGGAAAGAATGCAGCTAAGCACCTGGTCCTGGATGCAAAGTGGGAGTTTGCCGCTGAATGGTTGCGTTTGCAATGATATGTGAATCGTTCAGCGGATTTTTCTTGTTCAAAGGCCGATCACTCACCGCCACAAAGATTGGAAATCGTCTAAAAAACAACATATCAATATAAAGCAGGGGTTCTCGAACTTTTTTCTCCCGTTTACCCCTTGTCAGCTTCCTAACATAAAATGTACCCCCTGTTTTTGTTTACTCACTAGCGCTGCAGAAAAAAACAAAGCATTGCAACATCAGCATCATTAAATTTACCCCAGGATAGGTAAAATTTACTCCCAGGGGGGGTAAATTTACCACCGGTTGAGAACCCCTAATATAAAGTATACAAACTACAGGTAAGTTGTTGTATCCAGCAAAGTTTTTTCTCAAAAAATTGCGAATTATGAAGTATTTTTTTAATTTTCATTCACTCGAAATACTATGCTAGTACGCAGGTCAGTTTGCTTTGAAATGATTTTTATGCAGACTACAGTACTTTCTCATTTCCGATAATTGCGTTGCTTAGTCTGTTTCAGATAACGGTCGATAGTTTTACGCTCATTTCCATTGGATATTATTTATAAGACCTGAGACACAGAAGCCACTGGGTTAATACAAAGCTACGTATTTCACAAAAATTGATACGGCATTTGAATGATTTGCACCTAGGCTAAGCAACTGCATGGGTTGCACTCAGATGAAATACAAGCATATCACTCATCTTAAAGGAACACATTTGAAACCAAAATTATAGGCAATACTGATTACTGATACGTGATTGCCGTTTGAAAAGGTCAGAGGTATTTTGACAATTTCATTTCAAAATCTTTCTTGCATGTTTGTTTTTATCAGTCAAGCCTTTGAGTTTTTTCTTTAAAAATTTACAGTGCTGGTTTTACGTTGTCTGTAAGATTACTTTCCCTCCGAGCAAAGTAGAAAATTACAGCGGATCTTGTCTCGCACTAGTCTTATCTTGCAGTTCGCCCTGTCTCCCAGCCTTAGTGAATTCATTCTATTCGCTTCTAAACATTCTAAACAGATTCCCAACCCATCCCTGGCATGAATAGCGTTTTTTCTACGATTTGACTTCTATAAACTCAGCTGCACGGAAGCTCGAGTGACACCTTCTCGGAATAAAAACAGTTCATTTTATTCGTCAGTTGCGGGACGAAAGCCACTAGTCAAAACTACAATGGGCAGCGATGAAAAACGCCGGCAAATATAGTTTCATAGTTCGTTACGCCTGAGTTCAATAAGAAGACTGACGTATAAGCTTTACACCAGATACACAATTTTCTGAAAAGATATGTTTGATTTCGCGTGAAGACGTAGGTTTCACAGCAGACAAGTCATCAAAGGCTTTTTACAGCTGTAATTTGAAAGTATATTGTTGAGCTTGTTGTTGCCGACTTAAGTAATATGATGAAGCCGAAAGAACGCCGAAGATATGTCTATTTGTCCCAGTGATCAAACACATCGCTTGGAGAGAAAACATGCCGGATGTTTTTAGTCCATTAAAGAACGGAGGTTTTTTTCCACAACCAAATAAGATATGAAAGAGATTGACTTTTGGAGAGTTTAGAAAAATCTTTCAAGTCAAATGCTGCATAAGAGAGAACTCATTCGAAAAAAGTAGCTTTCCACATACGTAAAACTTAAAATCACCGCCTTTTTACCTTCTTGCTTTTGGGTCAATTTTTACATGAATGTGTAAGTTTCTGTTGCGACCAGCAGTGAGGTTGAGAAAGTGTTGAGACATTTTCTCATATTCGACGACATAAGAATAATTTTCCATTTTTTCCTGAACACAAAAAGCACGGCCAGGCCTTTAGTTGACACAAATGCCATTAAGCTTGCTGGTAAAGTTCAAAGAATAAATGCATGTTTACGGATGAAGAAAGCTTTTTGCTTGGCACAAACGTTTCGTAATGAAAATTCTTGGCAATGTCAAGCAATGATATCGAAGACTGGTGGCAGGTTACAGGAATTTAAAAGAAATTAAACGCAGTACTAGAAGTAAAACTGTGGCGTCACACTCTGCCTTTTCCTAACAACAACACAAACAACCACATGAGCAAAGCAAGTTTTTTCAGTGCGATAAAGATAATATTATCTCTGGAAATATAACAGCATTATAGAAGCAAACAAATGAGGTCAGGCATTGACAAAAACGCATTTATCTTATGTTCTGAGCATAATAAGAGCGTTTTAACATAATCGGTCATCATTACTGGACTAAAGCCTGTTCCACGTTGCAACGAGATAAACTATCCTAGGAGGTAAAACTTTATAAATTGGAAAGAAACCGACCTTGGTGGGACGAGGTGGAAGGTATATGATTATAGGTTCTTCTAGATCTTTGACACGAACATCCTCGCGTTGATCATTCATTAACCAAAGAGAGATCGCGCTGCGGCTCACCTGTGATTTTGACCAAAAACGAAGGAGAAAGTCAACTCCAGAAAACAGTGCAAAATATCCATTCAACCACTTTCAAACATTAGAGTAACCTGCTGTATTGTTGTCAGTTACAAGTCTCAAGTCTACGCACAGTTTTACGAAAACTGTCAACATTATAGATTCGAGCAAACTTCTATTGTCGCATCTTACTTGAGGATTAAAAGGTTTGGATTTGTACGGTGAATCACGGGTATATGCCACTACAGTCTGAAGCAAAGGCGAACCGCCATGCGTTGGCAAGCTGGATGCAGGGAATACAGCTTCACCGAAACGACCACCTAAACAGAAACAAGGTGTTTCGAATGCAAACTTTCGCAGACAACGGAATACCTGAAGTGTATTTGCCCGATTGACCTGATAAATTTCATGGGTTCTGCAAGAATGTTAAGCTGAAAGTGCTCGCAACAAACAAAGTACGGCATAAAGAAATAGATGTCGTGTATTTACCGTCGCCAACATTCAACCGCATGTCCGCACTCTGGATTTTCAAACCAATACCGGTTCTTGCAATGGCTCTAGGACCAAATAGAATCGCTTGCTCTTTGTTTGTATCTGCAAAACGGAAATTTTAGAAATAAAATGGTATGAGAACTCATGCGCTGTTTCCAAGACGTCAGTTTACCAAAAAAGAGATCTCGCATAGCCTTTTCAACAGCTTCGATGTTTCTAGAAAATCGAGTGTCGTCGTCGAATGCGGACCTCCGCATCTTTTCAGATGCCGAGTGCGGAAGCTGCGCAGGCGAATCCTTCGCCGATGTTATGCTGCCAAGGGCAGTGAGCGAGGCCTCAATGATGCTCGCTCCGATGCCATGATAAGTGACTTCCTTTCCTGCAAAATCAGCTCTGACATTTCGCTTCTCAAGCAATGATGATGTTCTTTTTCTCTGTTATTCATGAATTACTCAAAGTCTGGCAATCACTCAAAAACTTGTCCTAACGCGACGAATTACACCGCAAATCTACACTTGGACGTTGCAACCTAATGAAAAAAATGGAAAGCGCCTTTATTACAAAAAAATGCCATTTCACGTAAATATAACAGTATAGCATATAGCCCAAACTGTTTGAAGCATAAAACTGCAAAAAACTGTTGAAAATAAAACTGTTACATTTTTTCCTCCAAACATTTCACTCGTGGTGCAGTTGCAAGCGTTAATACTATGCAACACAGCAAGGTCAACAACCTGGGTCAGCGCAACTGATTCTGTCAAACAGTTTTTTATTTTTATTATAGTTTATACTAGACAAGACCGTATAACCTGTTGTTGAAATTGCTAACCGATGTTCAAAAGCACTTCTTTAAAAGCCACTCTGCTCGACACCACTTACCCAATCGGCGCAACTGATCAATTTGGCAGCATTCTGTCGCATCTTCATTAAAGATTTGACGGCTTTTTGTCAGTGATTTAGACATTAGCTCAGCAGCCGCAAGCAGCGACCGACGGCCGGCGTAATCGCGCAGGTTCAAAATGCGCGCAAGGGTAGTAAGCAAGTCGCGGTAACTCCTCAAATGAAGCCTGTTGATTTGCGACAAACTTTCGATCAATTCGACTGTTATTCTTCGCACGGTTCCGTTGACAACCGGATCAGCTGCTGTCAAGCTTTGAAGTTCTGACTCCTGCACACGTGAAGTTACGCGGAAGTTAGTAGAAACAGCACATCGCCAGGCCCACAATCAGGGGAGGGGGCAACTGCAACGCCGGATTTAGGGGGGGGCAAGGGCCCCGGGCCACCCACCAAATAGGGGCCCCCACCATGTTAATGGGTACTGCCATATGTACAACATGTGTGTGCGACTTAGTAATTTTTATTAGCAAGGAAAGTTTGTTTGTAGAACCCTATTAAACTATTGGTCGCCCAGACGGCAGTATTTCACTTGAATATTAGTTGATATTGTGACGAAACGACTATTACACTTACTGTTTTCCTGAAAATCGGTCAAGTATCTGAATCTAGTGAATGCAAGGTCAAGCCACGTAGAACGCCGTAGCTTTCGTCTCTACTCGTTACTGGCAGATTTTGCATCGGCTTTACTGAGATTTGCACAGGTCGCATATGAGTAACATTGTTAAGTAGGGCTATACCATACGTCCTCTTTTTGAAGTACATGTTAACGTTTTTCATAAGAAATGAAATAATCTCCGAGGACATTAAAAATGGCAAAATATCCTCTTTTTTCCATTTCTTATTTTACACAGCTATAATCAGTGGCGTAACCAAAGGTTTGAGCCAGGGTGGTAAACTTAAATAAAAAGGGGCACACTAGCCAACACTCAGAAAAAATCTTGAGAAATGATGGTGAATCCGGATGTGGATGGCTAAATTAAAACCCTAAATCACCGGAAAATAATTCGAAAAACACACAGTTTATCAGTATATCACTTTATCCTAGTACAACACTTTATCCTAGCTTGCACACAGTATATCACTTTATCCTAGCTTGTTAAGGATGCTTCAAATGTACTCGGCTTCACATTCATATTCCATGTCTATCGACAAGCCAACTGTTGTTCTGAAACGTTTTTTTGAAATTCTCGTGGTGAACTCTGTTTAAAACATTAAGACATTTCCAAATATTTGTGGTTACTTTTAATGAGCAAGTTCAGAATATTAAGAAGTCCAAAGCATCATTTGTTGAGGTTGTATCGTGTTTCGCGGCTGTGACGGCAAGAATTCAATAGAGACAAGCAGATGTACATATCAAGCCAAGTTAAATCACCACTAAGAAAACTCAGGGACTGCGAGAAGACAAGGATCGTGACTGTGTATTATTCATGTCAGATGTATCTGCATTGTACAAGTCTTGTGTTGCACATCTGGCTAAATGGACCACTTTATTTGCTTAATTTAAATGCTTTGACTAGATTCCTCCGTTTGCAAAAAACTGAATGCGAAAATGTTGAACCATGTGAGTAGTGTGTGTTTGAGAGAAACGTTTCTATTGATGAAGCTAAACTGTTTGACCAATACCAAAACTTGTCTGAGTTCATGCAAAAAGAGCATCAACCAAATGCAGTTTATTGTAAAATGATGGAACATGAAAGATAAGCAAAATATTTTGCAACGTGCAATACCATGGAATACTTCAGTGAACTGATAAAGATTGCACAGGTTTATTTCAGCGTTATGGCTCATTACGCTAATGTGGAACAATTTTTTCCTTGATGCAGCCACCAACCTAAAAGAAAGAGAAATCTATCTAGTGTCTAATTGAACCAGTTTTACTCTATTAAAACTGGTGTGCAATTTAAAACATCTTTCACGCAACTAGTTTCAAAATATTGTTAAAGGCGATCTTACATTTTAAAGAAAGTTAAGAAAACTGCAAAATATTCATGAGCTAAATAGGACAAGTAAATAAAGATTTTGTTTTGTGTGTTTTGACTGAAACATCGTTCACAGTGGACGTCTTACTTCAATGCTTAAGCCTAATTGTTATTTGACTTAAGGTTAGACAGTGCACTCAACGAAGTAAGTGACAGTCGTACGTTGTCCTCCCTTTTTTAGATGAAAATGTGGCAGCCTTATTGAGCTTGTTAATAAATAAACATTGAAAGAAGAAAGGGGGATCGTCATCTTAACAAGTGTAGAGCTAATCTAAGTGGTTCTGAAAGACGTAAAAAAGCAAGAGACAAAAATGAGAGAGGAAGAAGTTGCAGCCAAGTCAAGAAACATTCAAGTGACAATTTTACAGTGGCAGTGACATTTCTGTGGAACATGTAAGAGGACAGAAAATCGAAGAACATGTTGTGATAGACTTAGATCTACGTAGCGATGAAAATAGACATAGTTTAACCAGCAGTGCAGCAGCAGAGGAACGTCAAGATGAATCATCGAAAAACACGATAGATGAGATGGCTGATGCTATCACTGGAGGCAACAATATCGGTGTCTGGGCCCTCTGGCCAGCAAATATACCGGAAAAAGTGCGGGAACATTGGTTGAAATATGAAACAGGTTCTTTTTGACATTGTGTTGAAAAGACATTTTTAAAACCTGTTCCACAACACGGAAAAGACAGAAACTTGTCACGGAAATGAACCGCATATGTCTTATTCGTCGCCAGAACCCTAATGGCGAAGTAATTGACAGAAGCTGGCTTTGTTTTCTCCTTCACAAACTTGAGTTAAATATTTCACTTGTAAACTGATGTGCGCGGATACGACTAAATGTGCTTCCTTGTTAGAAACAGAATCTTCGACTGGAAGCACGCTCGTGAGCGCCTGAGGAGCCACGAGCATTCAATGGAACATTTTGACGCCACGATTACATTTAGTCGTAGATGTAATTAATCACTGTGAAGAACTGATACAGAACTAGGCAGTCAGGTCAATCAATGCGAACAATATCGGAAATCGCCTCTGCCCGCAACGTTTGGTTTCTGTCGTAAAATTCATTGCTGAGCCAGGATTGGCGTTTGGAGATGATGAAAACGTTGGATCGCCCAGAAAGTTTTTCCAAAAAATTTTCGAAACATTTTTCAGGCAAATATTAAAAAAAGAAAGATGCGATGCTTCTAGCAACTGGTTTTGCAACAGTTTCACAAATCGCTAATCATTGTCAAATACCATGTTGCATCACAAAGTTTTGTTACAGTTGAGTTAGCAAATGTGACGTCACAAGATTACGTCATAAATATTAATGGTATGTGGATATACTAGTGACTTCATCGATCAACCCCTACATAAACATTTTGTATCCGCACATGGGGCCTCCCACCACGCCTGAGCCCCAGGCCCCCCACCATCTAAATCCGGCGCTGGGCAATTTCTCCCAAAAATATTTTCGTTAATTGCTAAGTACAACAAGTTGCAATCATTTTCCTTCCCCCAAAAATAGTACAACAACAACAACTTAAAATCATTTTTCCCCCCTGAAATATCAGCTGGTTGCGGCCCTGGACATCGCGTTTGTGATACGACGAGCTCTAAAGTTTTTCAAAACCAACTTCATGCATTTTAAACAATGTATTTTTGACATGATACCACAGGCGGGGGCTGCCACTTAAGGTTGGAAGCAAGCAGGCGACGCAATGACGCACACGTGCATTATTCCTCACCGATGGCAGCGAATCGAGCATGACGTTGACATGGGCGAGTATGGCGTAGTCGTCTCTTTGTAAGACCGCATGCTGGAGCTGACTTGAATTACCGACGCTCTTGTCGTATCTGCCAAAGGTGGAATCACAGTTTACATGAAAAAATTTTGCAAACTATACTGTTCCTCATAGGCATATACAAAAAGTTTGTACCACCACCAGTCCAAAAGCGGACGGATGGAAAAACATCGAAAATAAAACAGGTAACGTGATTTTCTTTCAATTCTTTAGTTTTGCATTGTCATGCAACAATCGTGAACAGGAGATTTATTTGAATAAACTTCAAATTACACGAAATTTATCTTGCTCATTGGAGATTCTGCCAATTTCGTTTGATTTGTGGATGTGTCTGCAGGGAATGAACACACTTCAGTTTCTGCGCCTTCGTGGTTGAAGAGCGTCACATGCACGTAAACTGAAAAACAAGGGATCATCCAAACGCTTTGTTGAAGGAAGGATTAATAGAATTCAAGCGGAAGTTAACAAGATAGGGAAGCATTACCTGGTTTGTTTGAGCTTGGGAGTGAAAAAGTGCGGTCGTAATGCGCTCCGAAGTACAATGCTCGGGATTCCCTTCCATCACTCAACGTGTAACTGATGTTGTAATTCAGACCTTCATTCTGTTGAGAGCAATTTAACTTAACAAAACGCACACGAGAAATGCTACCACTTCAGGTACTGCTACTGTAACCTCGACACGAAGACCGGATATCGAAGCCGGACGTGTAGAGTGAATGAAGAAACTTGAAAGCAACACACAACTTGTTATTTCGCTGACGTCATCACAAATATTTCACAGTTTTTTTAAGTGTATAAATATAATCGATTTCAGACAGCTTTTCAAATGCTTTTAGTAATCGTAAACCCCAGCAAAAATAGCTCCTAGCAAAAATATTATGAGTTTACTTCCATGCATCCAAGAATAACAGCATATCTGTTTCCAAAACTTCCTAAATGTTTATTTCAATGTTTAAAGATCGTTTTGTGTCGATTGCACGAGGTATAACGTAACAAAAATATAGACACCGAAATAAACCAAAATCAAATGCACAAACTCGTAAACACTTGCTCAAAGCAACATGTACCTTGAGCATTCCACTTTATTCACAGTAACGACCGTATTACTGCTGCTCTGGTTAGCCCGTGGCGTGTTAAGGTGACATAAAACTTTTATAATCGCTATGACTTACCAGGCTTACGTCAGTATCAAGCCGCTTGCTTTGCCTGTTTTTCCACTGAAAGCAATAAACGCTAAATATGTTGTTGCCATTTGACGAAACGCTGCACTCGCCGTAGCTTGGACCGTTGTTAACGCGTAAATAGTAGCTGGCTGAACCTTTTTTCAGCACCTGTCCTTCATCTGCGATAAAAAATGGTAATAGACTAATAGAGCGAAGAAGTAAGAGACCTTACGACGGAAGTTATCATAAATTAACTTTCTGTTTGGACTTCTATTTCGTCGTCATCTCTACCAGGATCTTCATTCACAGCTTGGGCAATACTGGCCCGACCCAGTATCATGTAACAAGCAGTTTTCGCATGAGAGGTGATCATCTGGGGCAAAATTCTTTGATAAAACTATTCTAGGACGAAGCATTCAGCGACCAAGGTATCACAAACGTAGGCCAACATAAGCCAGACCGACATTTGCTGAAACTGACGAGAAAAGAGGAAATGCTTTTTCAACGTTATATTGGATAAAGAAATCCATGCACGATAAGTAACCTGCAAACTCTCCTAACATTGTACTGCCCTTTTGGTCGTAGGGCGACCGTAGACCATACTTAAAATTAGCTGGTATGTCCATGCTAACATCTCATATGTGTGTGAACTAACTTAACTATTTTATTTGCATCTTTGGCACCCAACCAAGCAAGTCGCGTGATTTTTGCTGCGACGAACAACAACAGCATGCCAAACACAAAATAAAACTTTAAAAAATTGACTGATAAGCTTTACCTATTTACGGAAGGACGCCATGTGCTTCAAGCTAATCCAAATGGCTATCCAAACTATGTAGCAATGAGTTGAGAACAAACACAACAGAACGTTACCCGAGAAATGTACAATTTCGACCGAGACAGCGTAAGTTCTTCCCTCGCGCAAAGAGTTCCGTCTAATGAGCAGCACCTGGCGGTTGCTTCCATCTGTGTTGTTTGTCGTCAAGTTACGCACGACGGCAACACGATGAAGGTAGAGATCTTTGTGGAAATGGTCCTGTGAGACGCAGCAGCAAGATTACCAATCTCGTACCATTTTACGTACTCTTATGCCCGTTGAAAAAAACGATAAATAATATTGTTCAAGACAAGTTGAATGTTCAACATTTCGACATACGGTAAGAAACAAGACTTTATAACTTACTAACAATTAAAAGCTCAAGGTTTGGGCAAGTCAAATGTGTTAAA
>Ga0210059_1014802_pt1 | contig 11471 bp, 6 predicted proteins | sample Ectturendosymbi2_FD_188042 | JGI IMG/M metagenome (GOLD analysis project Ga0210059, IMG submission 188042) | Ecteinascidia turbinata endosymbiont from Florida, USA - Sample 2 (SPAdes) (version 2) | ecosystem: Host-associated > Tunicates > Ascidians > Unclassified | place: Key West, Florida... | reverse complement strand
AAATTTTTGATACGTTCAGAATAATCGCATTAAAACAACAAATATTTTCTCAGTCCGATCCAGTCCTGATCCGCCAATTTACAAAAAAATTGCTGCCCGATCCAGTCCTGATCCGGCCAAAATTGGGTTCAGTCCTGATACAGTCCGATCCAGTCCTGATCCATGCTCATCTCTGCCAGTCAGTGCTGCCACAGGCCTCTCTGCAAAAGCCACTAGATTCACAAAAAAAATTCGCTGAATTTGAAAAAAATCACTGTACTTATGATATTTGCGTCGAAGTTCGGAGTTTTGCTTGAATTGATTTAGTTATTTACTTTATCACCTAAAAACCACCGCACTCATTTCTTTGTGTGCAAACGAACTGGGTTTGTCCATCAGGAACTCAAAGATATTGTAAAAATTACTCTGACTCGAGTCTCGAGTCATTGACTGTGACAGGAGTCGAGTCATTTTGTGAAAAACGTGACTCGAGTCGAATCACTATTTTTCTCAACGTGACTCGAGTCAAGTCTGAGTCACCATAATCCGTGACTCGAGTCGAGTCAGTGACTCGAGTCACGCTATCACTGGTTTTTCGTTGGTCATGTTGATCCGTGCGATTGCTTGCTGATTGCTTTTGTAAAACATGGGGTAAGGAGTATTGCCCTATACTCTGACATCGTCAGAAGTGGTTAACACCTTCCAGGAATCTTCGCATTGGCGAAGTCGTTCTTATGCGCGAAACAAACACTAAACGTGGCAATTGATCCAAAGCATTGGTGACGGACACATTTGCCGACAGAGACAATACTGTACAAAAGGTTCGAGTGCGGACTGGAAATTTTTCGTTTCTGCAATGTGAGAAAACTCTGCCTTTTAGTGTAAATTAATGAGTGCCGAGCGTGCATTTGTTTTCGCTGTTTGCATTTGTGCAGTGACTTGCAAGTCAAGTCATGTTTGGGCTGTAAGTACACAGCAATAGAACACATTTCAATCGACAAAACTTTAAACAAACACCACAGGTTGGGCGAAAGACGGCCAAAGCTGTCACTTAATCAAGCCCAGCTTACATTTGATGACTGTCAAATTCAACAACACAGGTGAGGCACAAAACATGAGTTCAAAACGAAATAAAAACAAAACAAAAAGAAGCCAAAAGAGTGCTCAGTTAAGGTCAACGCTCACAACATATCACAAATCACATAGTTTATGTATCACAAAAAAGTCAATACCCAGCATGCAGTCGCGATTTTACTCGATAGGAAAACATATGTAATGGTAACATTTTAATATGATTAGGAATACAACCCCATGCCACAGGACCTACATATTGCAGCATTTTTTTACCATAATCAATTCTAACACGTTTATGATGATAATTTCCTGAAACTTGTCTTGTGCCATGATCATGTATGCAGTGTAGTTATGAAAAAAATTATCAAAAGAAGAGAGCAGGATATCGGCATTATATTTATACATAATGCTTATCCATTTTCTGTGCTGTTGCGAATGACGATACAGCTGTGGTGAGGATAAACTGCTTTGCTCCTCCCAGTGTTGGTCATGTGCAACACCGTTTCTGTAATGTGCGCTGATGTATAGCTAACCACATTTTGTGCTCTTGTATCTGTGATATGGACCATGAGCCCTCAATAAAATATTATTATTATTATTATTATTATTACTATTATAAACTTTTCCAAATTAAGCTAGTACAAATCAGAAACTTTGAGAATTTTAAGTAATTTGAAAACATTGTTTGCACTCGATGTTCTCTTGCTAAAAGTCATGTAATTCAAAATTCGATTTTGTAGCACTTGCACTGGTCGGATAACAGTTTTATACGCTCGTCCCCAATCAGTTATGCAGTATTGCAAATGTGAATAGAAGAGACTGAAATAGATCAAACGCAAAATTTTAATATCAGCAAAATGTCAAATTTTACGCACTACGCCACAAGCTTGAGAAAGTTTCCCACAGAGACTACTGATTTGGGTTTCCATGAAAGTTTATTATTAATTATAACACCAAGATACCTAATACTGTCAGTTTGTTGTATTCTCACACCATTCATAGAAATTTCAAAGTTACAGTTTTGAGAACGTGTTGCAGTTAATATCATATAGGCCCTTTTTTATTGTTTATTGATAATCTGTTAGACCTCATCCAAGTATCTAATTTATCAAGCTCATTTTGAAGATTAAGTTATAACGTTTTAATATCTTTGTGATGAATGCAAACTAGTGTCATCTGGAAAAAGTGTAGTTTGAAAACTAGAAGCACAAGGAAGATCATTCACATAGATTCAAAATAGTAAAGGACCCATTACTGGACCTTGAGAAACACCGCACTCAGTTGTCTGAAAATTTGATGACTAATTGTTTACTTTAGTACACTGCCTACGATTAGTTAAGTAAGATTTAAAAAAAGAGTTTTGCTTACCTCTAATGCCATAATACATCAATTTACACAGCAATATTTTGTGGTCAGTGGTATCAAACGCTTTACTTAGATCAAGAAAAGCAGCACATGTGCTTCTACCCTTATCCATGTTTTCCAAAACACTTTCATAAATGGCCGATACAGCTAATTCAGTTGATGCATTGTTTCTAAATCCGTATTGAAAGTTTGATTAGGATATTCTCCACATTCCATACTCTTATTAAGCTGTTTCAAAAATATAGAAGCGATTCCAAAAAAAACATAGAAAACTATTAATGAATTGTATTCCACACATCAAAAACAGTCTTTTGATATTAATAGTTTTAAGTTAAATGATGGCACACAGACAAGTTGTCCAATAACTATAAGTAATACACTTAATGAGTATTTTTCTTCCATTGGAATGTCCATGGGGAATGGGATTCGTCCTACCAATACATCTTTCACTACATTTATGAAATCCATTTCCAAATCTTTTGTCCTCGATGGCACTTGTGCAGAAGAAGTCATTGCTTGTATAACTAATCTCAGGAACCCTTCATCTAGTGGAATTGATGGCATATCAACTAAATTCCTAAAGCTGGCCAAAAGCACTATTGCCCCAATACTTGCAAAGTCGTTTAAAATAATACAGTTGCTTGGCTATTTTTCAGAGTCGTGTAAGTTTATATATTTTTTGTATTGCGTAATCAGTTTACATTTGTAGCATTTTCTGAACATTTGCGCAATCTTACATTTGTAGCATTTGCGCAATCCTACATTTGTAGCATTTTCTGAACATTCTGTTTTTATTTTTGATAGATGTAAGTAATCCTCTTGTCATCCACGGTTTTGATTACAGTTGTTTTTCTTGTTGCATGTTACGTTTCACCTGAATCTTATTTATTTATCGATCAATTAATGCAGCAGAGTGTCTTTCTGCATTTATTAGCACCATGGGCGCAATTTTGTTGTAAAATGTGAGGGGGACAGGTTGGTGTGAAACCAATATATTAAGAAACCTAAAGAGAAAATGTAGGAGAGTATGGCATCTTATATCCCCACTGGCTGAAAAAGTCGGGGGGGCGCGTCTCCCGCGTCTCCCACCTAATTGCGCCCATGATTAGCACATGCGGTTGTGTATTGTTGGTTGTTATCGCATGTGATTTATTTGATAGACTTTTGCGTTGCAAGCAACTGTTTTTGTTGCAGTTGCAATACAGTGTATGTTAGTACTTTCGTAAAATTTCTGAGTTCCTGATAGACAAACCCACTTCGTGTGTGCACAAAGAAATGACCATTTTTTTCTTCAGTGGTGATCAAGATTGGCGCAAATTTTCTGTTTTGCCCGTCTAGTCGTTCTATGCTACATTTTAAGGATCAAGCGCCCCAACTTGCACAGAGTTAGACCTAAGGCGTTTCTTTCACTGAGGGGTCAGCAGGGAACAATATATTGACACTTTATCGTGGTTTATTGCAGTATTTGAATATTGTGATCCTGGCAGTGACTCTCATACTGTGACTTAAGTCTTTTCGAGATACCAGTAAAGCGATTCAACTTTTTCAGATTCAAATCAAATCCAAAAACTGTATTGCAAAATATAATGCAAATACGGAAACCGAATCTTGTTTAAACCTAAATTTCTGCCACTGTTATCAGCCTAAGCCTATGTGGATACGTGATTACACCACATACAACATTGAATTCGTAGCAGCAATAGAAGAGTGAACCTGATCAAATGTGTAATCGCAATTGCTATTATGCTGAGGATCATCGGTTCGACTGTTTCTTTGGTTGTCTCAGGGCGACGCAGCATTGTGCTAGCAACAAATGGCTCCCAACGTGTTGGTGGCTGCAATCCAGTGTTAACCTGCAATCCTACAGTAACCTGCAGTCCCAAAACTGAACCGAAAGTTGTGAAGAAGTTCATAAGAAAATAATCAATTCCAATCCAAATCTGTTCAAGCAAAAATGATAACATCCAAATCCATCAATACAGTGGCGATTCTAGAACTTAAGAAGTGGAGCCAAGAAAAAGGTAGGGGGGCCAACATAGATGTCTATCTCGCATGGTGATTTTTCGTTGTGTTGAAGATTAAGTTGCTATGATTTCCCCTATCAAACCCAACATAGGCTTACAAATATCGTTAAATATGAACGAGCGTTTTTATTCACTAGAGTCCCCTAAACGCCACTGTAGATGCAATCACACACGTGTACTGCTATGCCGAATATTCAGTGCTAACTATGCAACTTCCGCAGCACTGCACATGTGAAGAAAATACCATTTTCCGTACACAATTGTGCCTGCCCCACATGGACGAAAACAGCTCCACGAAAGTGAACACAATTCACATGAAAGCGAAACGGTTCCAACCACGAATTCTATCTTGACACAGAGACAAGTAGGCTGCTGATAGCCAACTAGTTTCGTTAAAATATTCTTACTACAAAACACAAAAAATAAGCCATCTGCCAACAGGTTGGTGGCTACTGACTAATCCGTTTTTGTGCTAGCTTATGGACATTTTGTGATTGTAGTGTAACCAAGGACGTCTTTAGAGAGCGCGGGGCCCTAGGCCATCTTAGTTTTTGGTGCCTCACGCAGGTGTGACCTATTTGGCCGTTTGTATGAAAAGCGTGAAAGTATGCCTCTCTCATGTTAAGCGCCCCCTCAAATATATATCTTTTGTGGTGGCGATATTCGTTCTACGATTGCCTTAGATCTTCAATATAAATTGAAGCCTTTCCTACATTCTTCAAAGGGTTAATCCTCTAGCTTATGCTATAGGCTGATGGTAAACAGCGTGAAGCCAAATTTTGCACAGCAAAGTATTTTTTCAACACTCTCAGCTAAGCATACGAAGTAAACCCAATGTAAACACGTGTTTCCAAGTAAAACTCACGAGAAACTGTTCTAGCTGATTTAACTAAGACAGTGTTTCAACAAGCAATTTATTGCGGACAATCTACAAGTTGGTAACAACCAAACGTAGCATCCAATACTGACAACGTTGGTTTTCATCGGAGTTCTGCAGTGTCTGGAGGTCTTGCGTCATTGCGAGCTTTTTGTCAGCGGAAGGAGTTGCGTGGGGCTCCAAACGCGCGGACCCTAGGCCATGGCCTACCTGGCCTATGTGTAGATTCGTCACTGATGGGTGTACCCATAACAGTATTATGCAACTACTATTACGAGTCTGATGCCCATTTGCAGCGTGGATAAGGTGAGGATTATTCATTGCAGTATGCAGTTAACAGCAGCAAGGTTTCGGCACCAGTGGCACTTAGAGTAGCGTAGCAGCGCCGCAGATAGGAATGTGTGCATCGGTTTTAGGGCGTTTACCTGATAGTAAGATGTAACAGCACGCATAAAACTTATTTTGCAGAAAATTCCCAACAAAGTTGTTCATTTAAATATTCACACTGAATTTTCCTCTGACTGATCCTCAAAAGCTAACTTATCAACCGTGCGTTGATTTATGATTGTCTTGCCATAAGCGAAACACGCACTAACTCTAAACGTAAACAGATTCAGACAAATAGACAATGAACAATATGACTATCACACAGATCCTTGCACAGTCTACGTTAGAATTTATATCATCACCCCCTCAATGTAACTTAATCCTTCGATTGTCATGTCGACTGTCAAATCCATCAACAAAATCATCTAAATATATTTTTCAGCTCGTACCTGTCAACTGAAAGTAGATCAGTGTTGCCCAATCTTTCACTGGTCATGGAATTTCTGAGAAATGTTTTCCCTAATTTCAATTTTGAAAAACTTCTCTCGCATGAAGCGCTCGTGGCGGCAAGAGTTACAGCTACCAGTAACAATCAAACGCAGCTTTGTAAGTAGGCTAGCTGTAAATGAAAAAATTGTTCGAACGATATAGGCAGCTTCGACTCTTTCCGAAGCTATTTTTTTCCAAAGTTATTTTATGTTTTTTAAATCATTTCACTAAATGATTATGATTTGCGAATTCTTTCAAGTGTTTATCTGATAGAAATGTTTGAACTCCGGGAAAAAAAGATGAGATACGCGAAAGAATTGCTTCTGAATCATTGCAGAAAACCCGTACAAAATTATATGAGGTTGCAGCACATGTGTGGGCAGATTTAAAACAGTAGTCACAAACCACTTACGTGATATGTTTGTAAGTCATATACCGTAAACAAATAAGCAGCAGAACGTAATACTGCAGCCAGGATAAATTCGGATAAATTAATTGAAACCAATTCTTAATGCTTTCAAAAACCTTTGGTACTGGGGCAAGCACCAATCTGTTGACAGTAATGTATTCATAGGCGGGTCCAGGGCGGGGATAAGGTGGCTGAAGCCCCCCCTAAATTTTTTCAGATACATTTTTTGATCGATGGTTCCCGACAATGAAACATTCACTGGGGTGATTTTTTTGGATAACCTTTAATTAAACCATTTCTTGCACAGGGATAGGGGACGAAAATATTAAATGCAAAGCTTATATTGCTGAATTTGGGCAGTCGGTCTTCTTGTGGACAAAAGATGAATAAGCAGCAGACTCAGAACCGTCGCTAGAAAGTTTTCAATAGGGGAGCTTTGCGTTTGTGCGGGGGGCTTGATATTCTAAAAATTGACAAAAGCTCCATTGATATACTGTAGTGTTCCACGTTCCAATTGGGGGCTTGGAGCTTTGTTTGGAGGGCTAAGCCCACCAAAGCCCCAGCGTGGCGACGGGACTGAGCAGACTGTGGACAAAAGTTGAATAAGCTGCAGTCTGCAGATCATACTATTTTTTCGTACAAGCTTTTATGAACGAGTGCAGCTCATGTTATTACTGTACTTAAGCGAAGGCATTAAAATTACGCTACAATGAACTTACAATGCAGTTAACTACAGGCTAGATTAGAGCGCTCAGTGACACCGTAAATTCCAAAACAGCAAACCTAACCCTAGAAGGTAGCCTACATGTCAGGTAGGCTTAAAATAAAGCATGCTAGATTAGCTGTAGGCTATGCTAAAGATGACTACTGATTAGCATCAGACCTGTCAGCAGGGGTGAAGTGGGGTGGGAACGCGTGCAAACGATGTCCCCACACCTTTTTGCACTAGTCACGTCACTTGAAGATTTAGATTTTTCATTTCAATTTCTACGTGTAGCGCCTGGAGCAGTATAAATGAATAAATGACAAGTCATCTCGTGTATAGTACTGTAACACTAAAGTGAAACAGGAAGATCCAGTGTTGAAATTCTTGTAGGCGAATCAGTCTTCCTTTATGTTTGGTGTGAGATCACCGTTCCCACACCGCACCTCGTTTTTAGCAATACATCCCTGCCTCCCAGCAACAATTTTTGAACAAAAATTCAGCTCAGCAAGAAATCAGATGCTTTTTTATCGGCCAATGTTCTGCTGTCTCTAATAATTTTTTTCAACTTTCTGTACAGTATTTCTAAAATTGAGTTACCGCGATATAGTCGCGTTTCGTCCAAAAAATTGAATGGATGAGAATTTGGTCGTTGGCTCATTGCAAACTTCACTTTCACGCTGTGACGTGGAAAATATTGTCTGATTATTTTCAATGCCCTTGTGATGCAATAAACACCTTCCAGAACAAACTGCTAGCATTGCTTTCGAGTTTTTTGGTATGTTTGTCTCTACGCGTGTCCCAAGCGTTTTTTTCAGGGGGAGGGAAAGTTTTGCTTGTTTTCGAAATAATATAACTTTTTTCCGATCTTCAAGTTATTTTCTATGGTCAAGTGACTTCTATAATCAAAAGCATTTTGTTGTAAATATTTTGTGATTGATAGTTTGCCACTGATGGGCAGGTATTTTTGTAAAGAAATTTCGCCATTTTGGCTAGACAATCGTGATGTGCATTGTGCAGGGGCGTAACAAGGTTTAGATGTGTTGAATTCGTCTTGGCTCCTCAACATGAAACGTCTTGTGATCCTGAAACAACAACGAAAAAAGACTTCGATTACTGGAGAAAAATAATTGAAGAAAGCAACTTAGAAGTTTACCGACGGATACACGGCAAGTTGAACGAAGCTGAAAACTAAATAACGATTAAAGACATTAACACTTTTAGAACATTGTCATGTGTACCTATTTGATGTATTGTGAATCTGTACGTTGCACACTTATTGTGAATTATCTTCGGGAGAGAGTAACCTAAGATGGCATAAGAAAATTATTATACTAAAAAATAACTTCAAATTGTAAATAGAATTAATAATGGAAACAGATAAAAATATTGTTGTAAATACCGATTCGGAATTCACGATTAAAACACGTGACCACTAGAGTTGCGAACGCACCGCGCGATACGCCGTCACGTGACCACGACGCGACCTGTTGTGTTTTCCTCGCGACCTAAAACACACCACTAAAATCAGTCTTGCTCACGGTTGTCCTCGGAGTAGCATCTAACCTACAGGTAGTCTGATAGGTTAGATCAAGACTAAATAGAAACAGTTGGCGAACGAGTGGGGTCTGGCAAATTCGTTAACCAGGACATGCTTGTAGCTAACTAATACCCTAGAACGGTTAGGACCTGAACAAACTCAGGCTATAACCAATATTCAGACAAACCGTTTCAGGTTAGTCTAATAGGAAAGCTTACTCTCTTCCTCCATGAAAGAATTGAATTCGTATTTCACCCCTGTTGTTAACCCTTGATGTTTGCAGTAACTTATGTTACGTACTTTAATTGACGATTATTGATACAGTATAAACCCCTGTTGTGATGAATGTCGCAGTGCTAGTTATACTAATAAAACCATGAGTGAATGTAATTTTGTTGTGATAAACTGAGCGGTTCGAGCGAAACCGGCGGGTCTAAGTTTCTTAATTGTTAACTTGGGCGTGCCATGGACACTTCCTATTTATGTGTTCTCGCGTAATTGTCCTAAACGTGTAGTGGTCTTCTTCTTTAGAAGGGAAGTAGTAAACCAATTTTCAAGTCCGAACGTCATGAACATCTGCAATTTTCGAACACAATACGGCACGGATATTGCACAGAATGCCAACAAAGGTTATTGGCGGCATATCAGGTTTCTTCGTGTAGTTTTGTGTCACTTCTGTGCCTGCCCCACGCGTTGTTTCGGCGTGGACCTGTGTTTGTTTTGCTAATAACAAAAGTTTTCGGACGTTCAACAAGTTACTTTTTTAAGGTTAGATAAGTTAGAGAATAATTTCTGAATTGTTTTGAAGGCCGCTTCTGCTCCGGAAACGTCCTAGTAAGCCTGGGCAATGGTGAGAATGCGATTTAGCCAAAATATGTATGGTTATTTATCGTTTTGTCAAAAAAGTTACCTGACCAGTTGGGTCTTAACTGCTATGCAGTCAGTACACATCCGTATGAGCTCGTCCTTGAGCCCCCCTAAAAAAAATCCTGGATCCGTTTATGGTATTCCAGTTCCATCTCACACTGAAATGCACGAAAGATAAATCTTCCCATTTCTGCCACTGTTTTTTAGTTTCGCAATGAATTTTTCAACACCACGACCGCGGTCTGACTAAATTTCACGTGGGGTCCAAGCAACTACTGTTGTGTGTTCGTCATAAACAACTCTAGTTGTCCGACAGTCGAACACAGCAACATAGCTTATCGTCCATTTGGGAAATATTGAATGCAAGCTAGAGGGTTCTAAATTATCGTTGAAAATATTGCTGGCCCAAACATCTTCACTGCATATGTCAACCAAAGGAACTTAACGGGAAATTAATAAAAAACTGGGGGGGGGGCAAGCGAAAATCTGGGGGACCATGGCCCACCCAGGCACCCCCTTAGAATCGCCACTGAATCAATATATTATAATGATATTTTATTGCGGACTCTTGGTCCATATCACAGACACAAGAGCACAAAAAGTGGTTAGCTATACATCAGCGCACATTACAGAAACGGTGTTTGCACATGACCAACACTGGGAGGAGCAAAGCAATTTATCCTCACCACAGCTGTATCGTCATTCGCAAAAGCACAGAAAATGGATAAGAATACAGAACACCACAGCTGTATCGTCACCACAGCTGTATCGTCATTCGCAAGAACACAAAAAATGGATAAGCATTATGTATAAATATAAGGCCGATATCCTGCTCTCTTCTTTTGATAATTTTTATCATAACTACACTGCATACATGATCATGGCACAGGACAAGTTTCAGGAAATTATCATCATAAACGTGTTAGAATTGATTATGGTAAAAAATGCTGCAATATGTAGGTCCTGTGGCATGGGGTTGCATTTCTAATCATATTAAAGTGTTACCATTACATACGTTTTCCTATCGAGTAAAATCGAGACTGCATGCTGGGTATTGACTTTTTTGTGATACATACACTATGTGATTTGTGAGATGTTGTGAGCGTTGACCTTAAACTGAGCACTCTTTTGGCTTCTTTTTGTTTTGTTTTTATTTCGTTTTGAACTCATGTTTTGTGCCTCACCTGTACAGTAGGGCATTACACAACCGGTGTTAGTACGTGTCCAGCCTTGATAGGAGCAAGGCCTATCCCAGCACTTCTTACTTTTTATGCTTGGTGTGTACACAGTGTCCACATATTTTTACTACACAAAAGCAATACTGATGAGACGCAAACTCCGAAACAATTCACGGACAATTACTGCATTTGGCCTCCATACAGGAGTGCTGAATAATTGAGGAAAAATGAAGATTTGTAAAAAGCATCAGACATTTGAAGCGATCGAATAAAAAAGTTGGATGAAGATGTGCATCGCATAAAAAATCGATACAAGTTGTTTCTTAGCACGGCATCAAAGGTCCTGACACAATGGCTGACCTGGTGTGGGCGTACACTAACATTTCTGGGTATGTAATGCATAATTCGATAGGCATTGTTATATGCAGCACGTAAGCGCTTCACACTAGTCTGCGTGTATGTGTTCCACAATTGGCAAGCATACATTGGCAGGCAATAGGCACGAAATAAAGTGTTTTTTACTGCAGTAAAGCACTGATCAAAGTGCCTCTGAGTTTGTTTGCTGCACAGTATAGTGATTTCACTTGTCTCTGAATGTCATCATCATCTTTCAATGATGCATTTATCCACACACCAAGA
>Ga0210059_1014800_pt1 | contig 11472 bp, 8 predicted proteins | sample Ectturendosymbi2_FD_188042 | JGI IMG/M metagenome (GOLD analysis project Ga0210059, IMG submission 188042) | Ecteinascidia turbinata endosymbiont from Florida, USA - Sample 2 (SPAdes) (version 2) | ecosystem: Host-associated > Tunicates > Ascidians > Unclassified | place: Key West, Florida... | reverse complement strand
CACAAATCAAATCTATAAAACAGATGAAAACTTTTGTCTAGGCAGACACAAAATAGATGGAAATTTGTAATTGCAAATGTAAGGGGGGGGGGGTTGCAAACTGTGACGTTATATTTGAAGGGGGGTAAATACTTGTGACGAAATGTGACAAGGGGGGAAGGGGTAGATTTTTGCCCAAAATAGTGTGACGTCATTTATGGACGGCCCCGTAATGAGATGAGCCGTGAACTTTTCCGTTTCCCTTCCCGAAAAAAATCGATGATCATTTTCTTTGCTCTTCAGTTCATTTCAAGCGAAAATTACTCAGAATATCGAAAGGTTTTACGCAGCTTGTTCTAATTCGAAGTACACTCAAATTGACAAACCCTATATTTGAAAGTTTCACAGAAACTGCACAACCCGTTCGTAAAATCAAAATTATGGTCACTCCTACCTATATTTCTGTTTGACTGTTGTGCAAATGATAATGAAGCATACTTCCAGGAGTCCATTCAGTGCATTATTTCAACATTTTTAGGGGCATTGATTCCTTTCTTACCGATGTATACATTTACAATTACAATACCATAAGTCTTCACAACAACATCTTCGAACTTTGAAGGTCTCCATTAAACTGCCCCACCCGTAGAAGTATTCAGATGTCTGTAACCCAGCACCAAGAAGACTATTTTGTGCTTGCATTAAAAAACAGCTTTACAATTTAATCCGCCTCTTGAACATCTTTCCTTTCGCCAATTAAACTTGAAAGAGCAACAGATTTCAAAACTTTTAATCAGCACATTGAGAAGTTTGCAGTAATTATATACATATTTTTATATTATTTTTTCACGTAGTGTGCAAAGTATACATATTTATATTTGTTTAAATACATAGATATTTTGTCAGACGGAAAGAACAGCGAAAAAACGGTTTTACGAATTTTTACCAAAAACAACACACAATAATAGCGAACTTGCAGCATTTCTGCGCTCGAGAGACACCTGCTGGTCAAAACCGTGTTGTGTCAGTTTGGCAGATTGTCACCTTTGGCTTTATATAACAGATTCGGCCATCGCACCTTCGACGTACGTGTGCTCTGTATGCGTACGGGAATCCGATCTATAAACAGCAGAAAATGCACTGTCACCTGCTTCGATCAATCGAGAATCGCAGCCGTTGGTAGAGAGACTGACGGCATTACCTCGTTGGATCCGGGGGCCGCAGCAAAAAATGGAACAATGCCGGTTCCTCATGCATATCTTGTTTACGATGGTTTTTAATTCCTTGTACATACCTTGGACTGCGTCCGAGTAAAACAAAGGATTTAGAGCGCTATTGATGGGTAAAAGGATGACAGCAGTCACTGCGTAAGCAGTGTGGGAGACAGGGACCTCGGCAAACCACAGGAACGCAGTCAAACAGATAGGTAACCAGCAAGCGCAGTCGGAAGCCACCAAAATCGCAATCTTTTTTTGCATGTTTCGTGTACCTTGATTCATGACTGTAGTTTTGTTAACTTGCCGGGGACGGCAGATCAAGCAGTAAGCCACCACAATGTACAAGCAAAGAAGACAGTTGAATACAGTGAGGACGATCGAGTATTGCCAACCGGGATCTCTTCTTGTAACGAATATTTTTGGCAAGCATGTCGCGTGCCTGCTGTAGAAACCGTAGAATCCTAAAACTTTATAGTCTGGGTTCAACCTGCGAAGTATTTCGCCCGCTTGTCTCCATTCAACCGTCGCGTTGACTGGGTGGCTGCCGCTGGAGTAATGTGAAAAAATGCGGTAAAACTCATTCAAACTGGCCTTGCTCACCACATCGCTGCTGAAATACGGATTAGGTGATATCCACATCTCTGACACAAAGTATTCTTGCAGTGATGAGGTGAACGGAAGAAGAGCCACAATGAAACCAAAAAACCAAGTCACGGTAATTATAAGAACTGTCGTGTGCACGTTGAGTGCGCGACTTTTTACTGGTCTTACCACACAGTACGATCGGTAGGTTGACAGGATTGTCAGTATAAGGAGAGACACTTCACTGGACAGGACGGCAAGCACACCTAGTGACGAGCAAGTGAAGCCTGACCTCCACAGGTGATCTTGCTGGCAGTATTTACCAGATGTCCGGACACTTTCTACGCCCAGCCCGATCAGGAAAGCGCCCATGAGCAGATCGGCCATCGCCAGATTGAGCACCAGCACTTTATAAATAACCGCAACTTTGTTCAGTTTCCGGCGCATGGACGTGCACAGAACTTTCAAAGTTTGCGCTACGACCAATAGGTTTCCTCCCACTGCAAGTAAGCCCATTATCCAAATCATCACGCGCAAGAAGACGCTTTTTATCAGATATTCGCGCGAAGAAAAGATCGAAGCGTCTTCCCATTTTCTTGGACACTCGTCGCTACCATCGGAGCAGTCGTTAGTGCCGTCGAACATCTGCCTTTCGCGAACGAATCGGGGTGAGCTTTGTTTATCTTCGCAGTAGAAGTGCGTGCTACTGTCGCAGTATAACTCGTCGCTGGCGTCCTCGCAATCAATTCTGTAATCGCACCATCGCTTTCGCTCAATGCTGTACACTTTACCCGAATGACACTTTACTCTGGTCTTGTTGCAGTACAGTTCGTCTTCTAGGCCATGGCAGTTAACCACGCCGTTACACACGAACTTGCTGGGCATAAACGAAGAACAAGTGAAATACCCGATGTGGGATCTATGCTTGCAGTACCCTGGTTTCTCGCCGTGACACGCTTGATCGCATTCATCTTCCATATCCGCGCACTCCGGGATGAAGTCGCATGCAGTCGCGAATTCTGGTGCGTAGCTGTTTCCGGGTAGAAACCTTTTGCAAGGTATGATGTTGGTGTTCGTTACCATCGCATCGTCACCTGGTTTGCAATATAACTCGTCGGCGGCGTTTGCACAGTCCTTGACGCCATTGCAAAACTGATCGATAGGAATGCATTGCGGAAGGGCAGAGTCATCGAATGTACTATTTTCTGTCAAGCATGGAACCATTCCCACAGCACAGTGGCAGTCGGGAGCTTTGGTTAAGGGGCAGAAAGAGGCGCACAGACGAGCATTTCGCACATCGTAGCAAAAGCACTCGTCCGAAAGGTCGGGACAGTCAAATACTCCGTCACAGATTTGCCTGGAAAAATAAGTAGTAAAGGTGGGTTAATCATTTCGACGAATACATAGATGTTAGTAAATTTGACCTTGACGGGAGTTTTGCCAAGGATTTAAATTTCAGGCGACAGTTAATCTTAGCATGCATTCATGTTGCTTTAAACAATTTTAATTCTATTTTCGATTTTTAAATGAATCAAAATATCGATTTTTTGTTTTACAAAATTTGTAGGAATTTTGCGTAGCTGTACACACAAAAAATGTGTTTCACTCACTTCTTCAAAATCCGTATGTTCGGCGTTGTTACGCAGTGTACACACGTTGAAACATTTTTCCCATGTATTTCTTCCTTGCATTGGTCACTATGATCCAGACAGTCAATCGTTCCGTCTGCTACAAATTGCTGTTCAAGCAATCCACCGTTAATACTCGCTAGACACTGTTAACACGTTATAAATTATTTAAAAATAGAAATCTAATGCAAATGAAAATGATTGAAAGATGAGTAAAATTTAAGTTTTCGTTCAGGCAGTTGCAGCATTTCGTGATGTAAGTAAACTTCTACACTGCAAAATTTTTACAAAGCAAAATTCGGTCTGGGTGTAGTTGTCATCATTTTTTGTTGGTTTCTTTTTTCATTTAAAGTGTAGCGCTTAGATATCAGTGTTAGACGTAAAGATATCTGTTTCAACTGCGCTGCACAAACACACCATTTTGTTACCAGGTACCAAACGGGCTTCCAATGCTTGGATATAAAGTAATGCGAAGTAGATCTAACTACAACAAACATTGCTTTATCTACATTTGGAGAAAGCTTTGTCCGGATCATTTCTGTACGACATCTCAACAACTGGGAAATTTACCGCCATTGTAACGCCGCGGAAAGTATTGCGACATTCTGACGCGCTGTTGAATGAATTTCATTGTTGACTGCACGCCAATACGTCACAATGCCTTCCGCAAAGTAATAATAACCCTGCATTTTCCAAATAGCGGAACCGCGTGGCTGCCTTATCCAAGCAACATTTTTAGCAAAAATGGATCAGAACTGGTTTCTAAGATGTAGAATAATATGTTTCAATTTTTACCGAAAGACTGATCGGGCCGGAGGCTTAGATATGTGTGCTTGAATTTTTGAAAAAATTACACATATTTAACAAACTGTCAACTATTACTATAACAGCAGTTAGCTTTTCTTTCACCTATGATGCGATACCGTATCGATGAGGAAATAAAAGTTTTGCATTTTCCTGTTAACATTACATAGAAATTATGATATGACACAGAAAGAGCTTCATCATACGAAGAATACGTTCTAAATGCCATTAAAGATGACAACCGGTTTAACCAACATTTTGGCGACAGGTATAGTACAGTTTATTGCAGTGACGTTGGCATCCTTGTTATAAGCAGCGACCCATTTGTATGACGTTGATGACATGTTAATTCTGGCCAACTTGCTTATTCACATGCGTTTAAACCAACTGCGTACAAAAAGATGGCAAACTACTCGCTGGTCATGCCCTGTTCGTCAATTTCTTCTAAAATAGGGTTTCTGGCCATTTGCGCAACAAAGCAATCGGCCTTTTATTCTAGATTTGCCACGCGGAGAGATACTGGCAAGGAGGCTATCTTCAGTGTCGATATGGCATTGACAAGCATTTTTCACTGCGCAACTGCCAGTGGGTCAGTTTAATAGCTTCGCAGCGTCTATCGATTTACAGAAGGTAGCTAACGAGAATCAACAAACAGTAACTTGCAGCCATGCGCCGTGACATGGAAACGTTTTCGCAATTTTACAAGTAATGATTTATGGCAACTTACCTGAGGAAGCACGCACTCATTGGTTGTGTGTTCAGCTGGAAAAAGACATTTGAAACCCCGAGCGTTTTCCAAAGACTTGTATTTCATTCCGGGCTCATCGGCAAGGTCGCTAACATGAAAATATTGGTTTGACAGTTCAGAATTGAATGCGTTAATTTCGCAAACGTTTTAATCATTCCTGGCAGGAAATCACTTTATGATGACACTGTCAAAGAAAGTCAATACACTGCGAAACAAGGCGTGTGTCAATATGATCAATGCTCTAAAGTGAAAACCAATGCGTTAGAAGAGTTCGAAAATGATCGCAAAAATGCGCCGGGAAGCAGGCAAACGTGGTTCATAGATAAATCGAGCAGATAAAGGGGCCAACCTTGGCTTTTTTGAACATGCATCTCTAATAAGTAGACTGTGCACAAAACTCTGGTGGAATGTGGAATTTCTTTTCGGACAATTCACGTCTCCGTATACATTTGGGTATTAGCTGATGTGAAAGGTTCTACGACAATTCCAAGTCGCAAATTCAAAGCCACAATTTCAAGGTGGACAATTCAAAGCAACCAGTCTAAAGCAGACAAACGAAATAACGAAAAGTATAGATAAAACATTACGTGACAATGGAATAAAAAGTAACCATCTGTACTTGTCTTCTTGCTTGCTGAACCATACGTTTCATAGCACGTACTTCAGGAATTTGCGCAACTGCACTTGGGGTCGAATTGGCGGTTGCTTCTAATGATTTGCTGAGTTGTTGTGATTGTACATGCCGCTTCTAAATTAACTTGTGCATAAACCGTAGAACCTGTTTGCGTTGACCATTTGGAACGTATTTATGCCCTCCCATGAATTTTGCTGCATTTCCATCACATACATGCATTCTAGACCGGACCTTGTTTTCCATCCAATACTCCTTACATTGCCAGAATGTTAAACCCACATTGAGCTTACTATCTTTCTCATAATTGTAGGAACAGCCGCCATAACATGCTTTAGTTTTTCCCTTTCCCGCTTTTGTAAAAATCAACATTATTCATACTTTATTTAAATTTTAGCTTTCCTATAAAACTACAGACAATTGATTAGCAGATTAACTAGCACATGAACTTTGCAGACTAATTAACACATCAATTAGCAGACTAGAATTGATTTGCGAAAAACAACTTTTTTAAATCATTGTTTTCTTAGTGTGATGCTACAATTGAGATTAGAATTTGCGGTTTTGAGTTTGCGCCTTTCAATTTGCGGCTTTGAATTGTCGGCAGACCGATGTGAAAGTTATATTTGAAAAGAGTTGCGGCGGGTCAAGTAGCTATGCAAAAGCTCAGTCTAGGGTTTCCTGTACGTTTGCATGATATTCTGATTGAATCTGAACTTTTGGCACTCGCAATTGGACTTCAACACCCGAGGTCAGGCTTAGAGGTCCAACTGCGCAAAAAGTTTCCAGACTATTTGCTTGCAATATAAACTAGCCGGTGCAAATTTTCTTTGACAGTTTTACAAAAAACACAGTGGGTTTTGAAAGAACAAGGAACTTTTATGAACGTGTTGTCATTATTATGTTTATTAAATGCAAGGATTTCGCAAAGCGTTTTATAGGCTACTGTAAAAATTGAAATGAAATGAAGCATCGGGGAATTGCATCCATGGCACAAAAGGTTTTTGAAATACACAAGGGTCATAGCTCAGGAGTGTGTATTTTGTAAAAGTTGCGTCCTATGCTGGTTGACTGTAAAATCTCTTCTAACTCAGAACTTTAATCATGGCACTGAAAGAAATACTAAATGGAACAATTATAAAAGGTCCTCTCGGGTGTGTAGCACGTTTGCGGCTAATGTTTTTTGAATAACATTTGGCTGAATTTCAACTTCCTCGAAAGTACGTTCAAATAAAAGATAAATGAATAGTTGCAACCTTTTTGTGCTCTTCCAGTGAGCAAACATCGACAGCTACCAAAAATGTTCTAGCCATGTAAATTACTAAAAGCTTGTGAATTTACCGCTCTCACAAAAGTTAGGAAGCAGGGTGGTTGCACGCCCAGTCTTGCCCTATAAATGTGACTTAGTTGCAAATCCTTAGTGACTTGCCGACTTGCCAGTGAAAGCGTGTGTAATGCAACTAATAAGAGCAAATAAATTAGATTACTGGTTTGTCACTTTCACTCACGTTTTTACGTCATCAACAATGTTGTTCGACAGACGGATCAATCTAGTTTACGGGGAAAAGAATCAGACTAAATCATTTTTTCTGCTTGCGGAAAATTATCAGGATAAAAATATAATAAACTCAGGGTTTTTTTAAGGAAAATCTTAGGAACCCGGTATGGATCTGTAGGGACGCGATTTCTCTGATTCTAGGGACCCAATTTTCTCTGATTTTAAGGACCCGATGATAATTTTCTCTGAGTCTAGGGACCCGAATCGGGTCCCTAAAACGCCTTAAAAAAAACTGATAAACTAATAGATTAGCCCCGTTGCTAATACTTGAATAAATGAGGTTAATTGTATCGGGCATAGAAGTTCATAAAGGCCAATTTGAAAAATGCTAAAGACACACACACACGAAAAACAAATACTGTGCTTTAGATTAACTTGCTCAAGTTCATAGCTACTTCGACATGTTATGTGTTACAACTTTGTTAGCAGCTAATCCAAGTCTTCTCTGTTGTCAAGTTCGTTGTTAGAACAACGAAGAAAAAGCAAAGTTCCATTGCCGGGTAGATGATAGGAGCTTCAATATGAGAACCAAATAAGAAGCAAAAAAGTTGATAGTCTGAACTTTATTAGCCAGAAAGGTCTTGGTAATGCGCAAGGGCAAGCAATAATTCCACTTGAGAAATAAATTTAAAATTGCTGTGCTGGGTATTTAGAGCAGAAATGTAGTCGAGACCTAAACTTCGAGACCGATTCCTGGTTAAAACTTCGAGGCCGGGACTTCATCGAAAAATCCCAGACCGAGACTGGCGACTTGAAAATTTGTGGATCATGCCGAAATTTTTCTAAATATCTTCAAAAAAATGTTATCACCACTTCGAGGTTGAAAATTTTTCGAACTTCTGGCATTTTTCCTACCTGATTTTGTTGTTTCTTATCTGCAGGTACAGAAGGCAAAAAACACGTTGAAATACAGAAGTTTTACTAAGCCATACCTTTGCAGTATTCAAAGTTTCAAGGCAAGAGGCTTGTGACCGAGACCTGTAACCTTCGAGACCGAGACGAGACCTGAAACCTTCGCGACTGAGACCGAGACTCAAAAAATTGATCTCGAGACCGAGACCATTACAAGTCTCGAGACTCCATCACAGATTTAGAGCTGCGGTTCTCAAACTTTTTGCACTTGCGGACCCCTTTCACTGCGACCCAAAATCGCTGCGAATCCTTTGTTTTGTCAATGTTTTTTCGATTATTGAGAAATTCGATTTGATCGCTTCTTAGCGTTAGCAACAAATCACCTCTGCAAGAAGCAAATTTCAGGCTTCGGCCTCCGCCAATTGCCGTCATCAAAATCAAATAAAAAAAGGTCAGTCGACTTGTAACATTAACATGTCAGACTAGTTGTGGTTCGCTGAATAATGGCCCAAATGGGGGGATAAAAAGTAGCGGATTTTCTTGATTGGATTTTGGTTTACGGACTCCCTAAAGCACACTCATGGATCCCTAAGGGGTTCACGGACCCCAGGTTAACAATCCCTCTTTTACAGTAATGGCTGACGATTATACAGTTTGCACTTCATTGTACTAACTTCCCCTTACACTGACAAAATTTTGAATTGGGAGTTTGTGCATGTTAGAAAAAGTATGGAAAGGGAGAAAAGTCATGTCGTAGTCACTTTTCGGTTACGTTTATTGAACTATTTAGCCCCATAATGTTGAAGTTGGTTGAGGACAAGACCCCTGGTTTGGTTTATGACTGTACCTATATGAGCTTCACAAGATAGTGAGACTAAATACGAATCTTTACCTCTATTACGCCTTTGCATAAATCTCTCAATTTTTAAAAACTGCTACATCGATTTGAATTAGCTAAGCTGATGCATAAAGAGGCCCATTTACATGGTCGTGCTAACAAGTGCGGTCGAAGGGAGTTTTGACGTCAAGAAAGCTCAGTGCAATTGAACCCAAACGAGAACTTTGGAGCTGCGTGTTTACGCGGCGCTTCAGAACGACTTGGTTGGGTGTTCTGCGCTGCGGCCTTAGGCTAGCGGCACCAGCTTCACGAGTAAACTGATAATATCGGTAGTTGTAGTCTTGTAGAGCTGTAGATTTTCCAGTTACTAATGACGAACGAAGAACAGTTTTCTGAGGCAGCACTTATGAGGCACATTTTATTAGTCATTTTTCCCAAAACCCAGCTTGTCTAAGGATGATGAAAGGCAAAAACAGATTAGGCTCGAATTACAAATCATTTCTTTGCACGGCTTCTGCAACGCTTCAGCATGCGTCAGACAAAACAAAGGGATTATCACAATCCTGCAGATACCTACTACAACACCCAGTTTTCTGCAGTTGAAAGTTTTGAAACGCGATTAGACTGTATTCCAACGAACATGGAGTCCTACAATACTTTTGGGAGGCAAACCACCATCAGCAATTAGCCTATATGGGCTACTAGGCCGTTAATTTTGTGTGTAATTTGCAAGAGCATTTTCCAGTGGACAATACTGACATTGAAAAACTGCAGCGAAACAGCAGTCTAGCGTACCACAAACGTTACATCCAGGCAATGTTACGTAGCCTACACAATTTCACTGCACTCCACAGTCACACCGCGGTTTGATGTCGTTATTTCTGCAATGCAGATTGCAAAACTAAGATAAAACCAACACGTTGTATCATTTCAAAACAGCAGACGTGATTTAAATTCACTCTTGCATCATCCAACTAATGCAGATGTTAAGGCGACTGCCAAGCCTGAGGCGCCTGCTTCGCGAAAACGCTTTTACCAGGGAGCTCACTTGCGAACCAAGCAAGTATACTTTCCCGAACGCTCATTCGATCGCTCAAGCAAGGATTTTGTGAATCAGCAGTAATCGTATCTCGTGACCAGGAAAGTGAGTCAAGGAGCTCACTTAATACGTCATGTAAAAGCCCTAATGTCATCATAGAATGTTGCCAAGACAGCTGTGACTCTTTCCGAAGCAAAGTCTTTGCCAGAAGTGTTTCATGTTTCAAATCATTTTCACTAAGTGAATATGCATTTGCAAATTTTTTCAAGTGTTCTTCTGATCGAAATGTTTGACCTCCGGGTCAAAGAGCTGAAATGCCGGAAATAATTGCTCCTTAACCATTACAAAATGTCATTACAAAGTTCTATGAGGTTGCAGGACATGTGTAGGTAGACTAAAAACTGAAGCCACGACCAGTTGCGTAAGATGCTTCGAAGTCATACGAGACACAAGGCACCAGCGCTTACAGTCAGGATAAATTCTGATAAATTAACTTACCCCAATTCTCAATGTTGTCGCAAACATTTTCCCACTGGGACAAGCAACAATCTGCCGACAGTAATATAATCCAGTTCTACCTCACACTGAAATGCACGATAGATCAGCCTTCCTATTTATAAAGACTGTTTTTTTAGCTTCGAACTGGACCTTTCACCACCAAAACCGCGGTCTGAAAAAAATTTCACGCAGGATCCGAGCAACCACTGATGTGTGTCGTCATAAACAACTCCCATTACCCGGCCGTCAAAACCAACAGCCCAGCTTATCATGCATTTGGGAAATATTGAATGCAGGCAAGAGGGTTTCTAAATTATCGTTTAAAATTTTGCTGGCTGAAAGTTATCTGCTGTATATGTCAATCAAACGAATTTGAACGTGAAATTAAGCACAAAACTGGGGGCCAAGCCTGGGGCCAACCACAAACCCGGTGGGCCATGGCCCACCCAGGCTCCCTTTATAACTGCTACTGTCTCTAATTCATATAATTGGGCATGGAGGATCTGCGGGTAATTTGTCTACAACAGTTGTAACAGCAAGGGGTCCAAGAACGTTCTAGTTATTGCTTCCATCTTTTTTCGCCAAATTTAATTTTAAATGATACGATGGAATCTGCATCAACAAGAACGCCAAGTTCGCTGCCACAATCTGATGCGTTTTAATTGTGGTGAAGCTTGATAGCGTGTAATATTTTCATTATCTCAGCAGTTGATACTCGTCTTGTAACGAAGAGCTTTTCGGAGCAAAAAATTTACCGATCGAACTGAAGTCTTATACGCATTGCGCCCTGACAACCTTTTTGTGTCTTTTAATTTAACATGTTGATTTAATGCATCTTTTCCACGATATCTCACTACAAATGATTTGCGGCACAATACACAGCAAACTTGATTAGGATCCTGATCTTGGGCGAGCCATTGTTTGTGTGTATCGATCTCTAGCCGAGACTTATTAAAAATACAATTTCTCCATCTGTTTTTTTACACGGTGTAGTACCAGCCAGGGCGTAGCGACGGGGGGCAAGGGGGGCACAACTCCCCGGGCGCCAATTCACTATGGGGGCGCTGAATCACTGCGGGGGCGACAAATTACTGCGGG
>Ga0210059_1014799_pt1 | contig 11472 bp, 4 predicted proteins | sample Ectturendosymbi2_FD_188042 | JGI IMG/M metagenome (GOLD analysis project Ga0210059, IMG submission 188042) | Ecteinascidia turbinata endosymbiont from Florida, USA - Sample 2 (SPAdes) (version 2) | ecosystem: Host-associated > Tunicates > Ascidians > Unclassified | place: Key West, Florida... | reverse complement strand
GAGCCTGATTGCGGAGCAATTTTAGATGGCTGCAGCTAGAGCCAAAAAATTATTTGATGGTGAAGCTGGAGCTTGAAATTTGTGTTCCGGATTAAGAGAGATAGTTTGTGGGGCAAGCGAGTTATACAATTAATTCAATGTTTTCTTTCTGATTGTTTGAACCAAATTGTTCTGGAGTCTGAGCCAAAAAAATTAGATGCCCGGAGCTGGAGACTTAAACTTGACTAGCGACTTCACAGCCTTCGTACGCAGAGGACTTACTGGCGTTATCATTGCTCTGTGACGTATGTTACCCAACAATGGAGTTGTCATGAGAACTCATTTATTGTCACGTAACCAACGTCGCAGAGCAACATTAATGCCAGCCAGAATGAAAGCAAATGAAAATTTCAGTGACGCAAGCGTCCAACGGTTTTATTCAGTCAGAATAAATAGTATGGTGAGCCCGAGTGAAGCTATTGACATGGATGGCCCCTGTAATAGCCTATTTGAAGTTCAGGTGGTTCACCAATATATTTTCACAGTGGTTTATTTTTGTCTAAAATAGTGAAATTTAGACCTTCAAGTGGTGTATAGATAAGGACGACATATTTCAATGTTTGTGACGTCACAGCCTCCAATTCAAACCACAAAAATTTTTGCATAGCTTTTTGATGAGCACTTGTGCCCTCCCACTTTGATCAAGGTTCCGCCACCCATGGTTGACTTAGCTGTATAATGTGTTGATCCACACCTCAAGACTTGGGGCTTGTCTAGGAATTAAAGATATCCTATGCATTTAGCCTCATTTCTTGCAAAGTCGTGACAATGGTGGCTAACCAATCCAAAAGATATTTTTCTCTGTAAGTTACGCTTTGCGACTTTGTGCCTGTGCTGCGAATACATTGGTTTGCAACTTTAACATGCTAGAAGGACGGTGAGGTCATTTTTGACTGTTTTTTTAACTTTAGCGTTTCGTATTTTCGTTAATGTTGCTATTTGCTTCGTCACACTCCTTGACTTTCCCTAACTTATGATAAAGTTTTTGCAGCTATTGGAATTTTTTATTAGAGGTTTTGGAAACAGAGTATTTCACACATCTACCTAGAAGCCCTGAGCGGTCAAAAATGACCTGCGTCTGATCAGGATATTATGTTTCTTCAAAAAAGTGGTTAGAAAATTTAGTAGAGTTTCTTTCGTAACTATGAACGCAGTTACGCAACAGTGGAGTAACAATTGATAGATTTTCTTCTGAGAACCAGGAGCTAGGCTGATATTTAGTAGTCTTATAAGTTTGTTTGTTAGCTGTGTCAAACAGTTGCTGATAGTTGGTTGTTGTAACACCTCTTTTAGTATCCTTATCACCATAAGGATGACATTGACATAAATGACAGCTACTTCACCATGTTCTAAAACTAGCAGAAGATCTCAAGCAGAAAAAAACAACAATTGTGGGAATTTGAAAACCTAGACAGGAGCCAGACGCAGAGCTGGTGTTGAGGGTGTGTTTCAGCCTCAACATGGATTGAAATGTAAATCCTTGTAAGGACAAAATTCACAAATCATGAAACCTGTGAAAGAATTCAAGGATAAGGAAAAACAATGGTTAAAAGTGAACACTTTGTGAAAGGACCTTAATTAGAGGTTCGAAGTGCAGACACATACGAAACGAGCTTTGCAAAGTTCAATAAAGGTGAAGAGCAGTCACTAAAGGTGACACTCTGAAACTAAAGGTGATAAACGACGCATACGAAATATGGATAGAAAATTCCGTATGACTGTCACGGGAAGCTACTCACCGATGATTCAGAGTCATGTGACCAACACTCACTCCAGAGACACTAAGATAGCCACCATATTTAGTTATTTTAGTCCCTACGAACGAACTACGAGGTGGACTAAAGGTTAACAGCGACTACTAAATATGGTCACACTAAGGTCCAAAGTAACTTCTGCGTGGGACAACCACGCACACCAGATTTCGACTAAAATGCTGGTGAACTCTGACACGAAAGCGGCAGACGAAAAAAGACCTTGGCAGAAGATGAACCTTGGATTCTTGGATGCACGTGACAATTGGATAAAAATTACTTTTCAAACGAATGCTTTATGATGGACTGACCAGTTGACAGTTTGACAATGGATGGAGAATTTTCTGTTGACGATTCATTTGAAATGTAAGTTATTGGATTGACTACATGATAACAAAACGTACGTTACTTTCATTAGAAATAAACTATGTGCGAATGATGGATATAGATTTGTAGAAAAACTAACTGTTTGCGTTCTGAAGTAAACTGAAGTAAAAAGTGCTAATGAAATTTAATGATGATAAAATCGATGAGAGTGTGACAAAGTAACTATAGGCAGTTAGACGTAGCTTCCGTGACAACCGTCCTGAGTATACCACATTCAAAGATTTGCTTATACTGGTAATGAAAGGCAAGCCATTGCATGCTCTGAAATTTTTTCTTCACATAGCCTGCAAAGCTAAGTGAAAAAGGTTGTGTGCATCTTGGTCTCAATACACAAAAACGCAAAAATTATAAATATCACAAAACGTCTTCCAGAGATGGTGGATCACTGAATTAATCTGGTTAGCGTGGCTAGATGCCATTATAATAAAAGTGCACCTACAGTAGACTGTTGCCAGATGCTGTGTTTTTCAGAATAATCGACTGCAGTGCATAAATGCTTAGGCTACATCATTTACTGTCTAGCAATGGTATTGAAACTGTCAAAGGGAAAGTTTCTACTTGAGCTAATGAAAGAGCTTTGCAAGCGAAAAGATGTAGTGGGCTGTGTAACGTCCTACCCTCGTTAGTGGCCCAAGACATCCAGCACTGCATTGACTGCAATCAGTTTTGAATCACACCCAAACTGCGAAATGTAAAAATCGCCAATTTGTGTCACGCAAAAATAAATCTAGCTTCTGCCAAAATTGCAAGAAGGTCTCTTGGGGAAAACGTGCATGCGGTAAAGCAACTGTTGCGACATGCAAAATTGTGCTGACTGAGTTCTGACAAAATGTTTTGAGGATAATCTTTGTTTTCTGTGTAGGCCATTTTTTCACCTGGCTGGCTTTTCAGCTTACAAAAACATGCAAGTATGATTGAGTGGCTTGTTTCAATGCAATATTCGTAGTAATTTAATAGAAAACGTTCACAAACGGTTTTATAAATGAAAGGTCAAAAATGAAGTCACTCGTCCTTGTAGGTAAATAAATTTTTCAGGGCTTCTAGTGTTAACCAAACCCACAATGCAGCAATGTTTTCATCCAAGTGCAAAACATTTGCTTTACAGGTATGTAAAACATGGTTTTGTTTCACATTCTTTTCGTGTAATGCAGGTAAAACTTGGTAATTCTGTGAGCCCCCTTATTCATTTTCATTTCTGTTTGATCTCAAATATATTTTTGTGTCTTTATGCAAGTATAGCTCTTAGAATGGAACTTTTGACGTTAATTTCAGCTATTAAAATCTGATGTTAAACCTGAAAATTTTGATTGTGAAAAGAATGACCTGGTGTAAGTGGCATCACTGACAAATGTCACAAGGCAACAGTCACCAGATGATTAGGGATGCAGATATTACATTATGAATGGGTATCTGGGTATGTATCCAGGGGCCGATAAGGGGAAACGGAAGGGACGCATTTTTCACCCACCAGCAGTAAAAACAGATTGAAATCATTTTGTGAAATAGGCTACGATGATATATTTACAAAACTTGATGATGATGCCCAGTAGCACCCATTAAAGGCCTGCTTGCGCCTTTTTTTGGACAGAATTGCGTAGTTTTAACTCGCCAGCCGGTTGAGCGTTTGTGGTTCAAAAGTTATGGCGAAAAAACAAAATTTTGGCAAAAAGCTAAATATGTGTTTTTTGCCAAGATTTTGGCCATAACTTTTACACTACAAACGCTAGATAGCCAAACAAGGCCTCTAAAGATACAGATTTTTGCCTAGTTTTTAGTAAAAGATTAAAACTGATTCTTGCGGTTAGGGACCAGGACTCGGTGACGTGGGCCAAATATGTGTGCACCTACAAAAGATTTTTAAATCGTCATTAAGGATAAATAAAAGAGTAATTAGTGTTGCTCCCAACACACCTCAGTAAACAAGATCGAGAATCTGCAACCCTTTAACGCAATTTTTTGACCATAAATCGCGAGCTGCTAGAGCTAGAGAGCTGTTCAAACCCTCTACGGATTCAAAAAGTCTTCTAGTCAAAATCAAAAAAAAAAATTTTCGGTTTCGGTGGGAGATTTTCTTGGGGTGACGTCACAAAGAGGACATGTTTTGGAAATTTTGGCCATCTTTGGCCTGTCCTAGGCCCCAAACGCATTGACCCATTCTTTTGGCTCAAAGTTTAGTTGAAAACAAGGTGAAAATCCGCGTCTAAAGAGCCCTTGATTGACTTTGTAGCACATCTGTGGCTAAAATTATGGGCCAAAACCCAGTTTTTGGCCTAATTCCTAACATTTCAGAAAAAGCATAATTTGCCCTTTCAGGCCAAAGTTTGGCCGGCCATAACTCGGCGGCAGATAGAGCTAGAGAGCTGTTCAAACGCTGTAATGACTAGTGGCGTCGTGTAGTTGAAAAAAAATTTTTTTTTTAAATTTCGATGAGGTGTTTCGGGCCAATTAGATCATGATGGGGGTATGACTTTTGGTTAATGATATGACGTCATCATCCGATCCCACGCGCCATTATTTTGGCTCGCAGTATTTTTGGATTCTAGGCTAAAATACGCGTCTTTAGAGCCCTTGATTGAGTTTCTAGCGTTTCTGGTTCAAAAGTTTTGCCAAAAATATTCCAAATGTGTCAGGAATATCCCAGCGGATTAGCAGGGATTAGTGGGGATTTCCCTATTTAATATTCTACCATTTTTGCCATAACTTATCAACAAGAAACGCTAGAATGTCCATCAAACCCTCTAAAAGCTCGTACTATAGCCCAGAATGCATTTAAATTTCGCGCGGTTTCGCGCCAGTGATTCGGCTCGATTTACGCACTCCCACGGGAAGTTGATGTCATGGATTGTTTTGACAGGCCTGTCAAAACATGTCAAAACATCCTGTGGTTTTTTAACCTTGGCCAGAAAGGCCAAGCAAAGTGCGAGTGTTGTTTTCAAAATACTTCTAGAAACAAGATTGGTAATCTGTATTCAAAACACGTCACTTCTGCATCAACCCGATGACTATATTGGTATCACACCAAGCTGTCCCCCACATTGTACAACAAATGTGCACCCATGCTCGTGCTCTTCGATAAACCTTTATCTAAGTAGGCTATACAATGCACATTCTCATTTCTCATTCATCTTCGTCTCTGTGACGATGAAATTCAGTGATAGCGTGACTCGAGTCACGATTTTTAGTGTCTCGGACGAGAGTCACGTTGAGAACGATGGTGACTTGACTCGACTCGAGTCGTGTTTTTCACAAAATCACTCGACTCGAGTCTCAATCAATGACTCGAGTCAGAGTCATTATTACAAAATAACTGAGATCTGATGAACAAATCCAGTTTGTTTTCATACAAGAAATGAGCACTTTTTGGTTCAGTAATCACCAAGATTGGCACAAATTTTCTGTTTTGACTTTCAGCATTTTAAGGATCAAATCTTCCCAATATCAGTCTACAGAGGTAGACCTGAGACTTTTTTTTCACTGAAGGGACAGTAGGGAACAATATATTGACACATTATCGGGGTTTAACGCAGGGACGGATCCAACCAGTAAAATTAGGAGGAGCGATTTCAATGATCTTTGGCAGTCCAGTCTTGCTACGGGTTCACTACTGCAAGAGAGTTGAAGTATACTTCACAACACTGTTGCGATAAAACAATGGACGACAGAATGGTCTACTTCGCGAATGCTATTTTCCGAATAGCAAAAAGTCATGGTGAATAAAGTTACTTTCATAGGTTTCAAGGGGAAGATCGCCACAATCGTGCGCAACTTTGGACCCGCCCCAGGTTTAACGTAGTATTTGCATATCGCGATAATCGCAATACTGTTATAGAATGAAGTCGTTTAATTATGTTATGAGCAGTTGGAGAATCAAAAATGTTAGAATTCCTATGATTTTTTATGATAGACACCACTCCTAGGAAGCTGAGTTGCACTGTTGCCCTTTCGGAACACTGAGACTATACCCAAACAGCCATTGCAAATCGCAAAAGTACACCAGGAAGGCGAGGTTGTTTCTTATAGAAGGATTTAGTGCATGCTGGAATTCACATAAGCTCAAGTACACTTTGACGCCGCGTACTGGAGGCTGGCAGAAAGGCTAAGAAGGCGCTGAAAAAGCAGCTTTGTAACAAATGAAAAAGAAAACACTGAAATGAGCAAAAACTGTAAATATTAGACTGCAGAAGAAATCCTATTTTCAGATAAAAATCATTGCTTCGTTTAAGAGAAGCACAGCAGATTTATCAGGATCTGGAAGGATGAGCAGTTTACGTCCTGCGCAATTCAGTGAGGTAGTAAAACACCTCCAAAGGAAGATATTCTAGGGAAGTTTTAGCTTTTCTGGAGTAGGTTCACTTATGCAAAATGAGGGCATGATGAAATTCAATCAAAGACATTGATGTAACTGAAAGAAAAAGCATTCCAGGTATGAAAATGGCATTTCCTGATGGTGGAGAAATATTCCAACTGGATCTTGCCTCGTGTCAATATTCCAGCCCCGTAGACCCTCACCCACCGCATGGCTGTGTCAATAAATTATTGCAAGTAGGTTAGCATTTGCCACTTACGCATCCTGTAACTACCTGGATTGTTATTTTGTTTGTTACGTCACTGTACACTTGGTAGTTGGTTTTGCTGATTTGTTCCTACTGTGACCTTTTCCTTTCCTATGTGTAGTTGGCAGTTGGAGTTGCAATTTTTCAATTACAGTAGTTTCTGTTAACTGGCAAATTTACTATTTGTGGGTTTTATTTGATTCTATTTTATGCTTCATGCATTTCTCAGAGCTGATGATGCCTACTTCGTATGCGAAATACATACTCTGTAAAATCCTAGTGCCTGATTCTTTGCTGAGAAAGGATTTCTTTCCACAGACAGTGACCAGATTAACATTTTAGTTATTTGTCACTTGGTTCGTCGGCAAAAATAAATTGTTCTTTCCGTTTTCTTGTAGAATCCCTAAACTTGTTTCCAGCATACCTCAGATAGAGCTCTGACCGCGACAGGAAGGAATCCAAGAGACTTTCGCAGTGAATTGAAAATCACTATGGTGGTGAAGGCCTAGAAAAATAAATGGTTGTCTAATGGTCAGAGAAAAAGAACACGAACCCCAAAGTTCCGTAGAAGCCAGGATCGTGGCTTTTGAAGATACCATCAGCCATAACTCGCGAACGGAATGCGCTAAAAAATCAGTGAAGACATCCTCGGATGCGGAAGACAGCAACGAAAAGCAACGCATTTTAGGTATGTTACGCGTACTTATGAGGTCATGGGGACGTATTTTTTGTGGAAAGCATGTTTGTGCCGGAGCGCAAAAACTCGTGCTTTTGTTCAAACAGCTAGAAGCGAAAACGAAACAGGTTGGAAATAAACGCTTCTACATAAAACATGTTAATCATTACAATAACTTAGAAATATTAATTGAAAAAAAGTTCACCTTCCCTTTGGGGGTAAAAAGGTTCGAAATTCCAAATTTCGGGGGTGTTTTTACATTTTTTGTTTTTGAAACATCCATTGTACCAATTTAAAATATCTGAAAATTCCACAGGATGTTGGCCTTGGTGTCTTACAACATTCTACCAAAATTCAAATGAAAATATTGAGAGGAAAAAAGTTATGGAATTTTTAACTAACAAAATGTCTGCAAAGTTTTGACAAAAATGTGACACAATTTTGTCAAATTTTTGAAAATTTTTGTTTGCTTGATTTTTTGCTTTATTTCAATTGCGCATTCCAAAAAACGCTATTTTCAAAGGTTAATGCGTAAAAACCAAAAACAAGATTTTTTGGATTTAGCGAAAATCGTTTTTAACCAAACCATTTTCCTCTCACAACGGTGATGAGTTATTTTGGTTGGCATTTTTTGTTATTAGGGGTCGTTAGACGTAGTCCAAGCCAATAAGGCGTTTCTGAAATACTAACAATAAGGCGTTTCTGAAAAGCTATACATGAAAGGAAATTTTTGAATTTTCCGGAAATTGCCAAACTATCGCTTTCGGCAAATCAACAATTTGCATTTTTCTCAAAATTTTCAAATGTTAAATTGTTTAACTCATCGGATAGATCGCTGTCTTCCGCATCCGAAGATGTTTTCACAGACATCCCAGCGCAGGTGTTCCCAACTTTCCTTGACCATGTATCCCTACAGCATTTCCGCAGATGAGAACTTACCCTCAAAACTTTTTATGACAAAAAGGCTGAATAAAACAATACAAGCCCATTGAACTTTTTGTAGAGCTCTTAAATTTTCAGGACCATTACCGTATACTCCGTTTAAGTTTCAAAGTTGATGTATTTAGTAATGAGAAAATAATGATTTTTGAAAATAATATTCACTGAGATATCTAGAAATATGTGGAAATAAATATTATATAAATATCATTTTCCGTTCCATTGGCAATCTTAAATGTATCTTTACAGATGGGAAAATGCTGCCCTAGGTGTACATTTACCCCAGGTTGGAAACCCCTGTTCTAGCGCAATCCATTCGTGAGTTGTGGACGAAGCCGCGGTCGCGGCTTCAGCGGAACTAACGGTTTCAAATGATATACTGCAGACAAACAAAAGTCATTTCCAGTCTTGTTATTGTCCAATTTTTTGTACAAAACAATGACAATTATAACATGCGCCAATAAATACGACAAAATTCAAATGAAGCGAGAAAATGCAATGTCAATAAGTTAGAAATTATATCTTTGTAAGACTTCTTAAAAATGTTGTGTAGTTTTATGTTACGATTTCCCTGCACCCAAAGCACATAAGCAGTTAAAATTTAGTCCAAGTCCAACTGCTTAGCTTCATCCGCAACGCTACGCTCACCAAATATCTCATGACAAGAACTGCAAACTTCCAGTTTGTGCGAAAAAAATAGTGTAACACAAGACTTTGATGAAACTTATTTTTTCTATTTCACACTAAAACGTAATGGAAATCACGAAATGGAAATGAAAAAGTTGTACATTGCAAATGACCTTGTGGAAAACATTAAATAAATGAAGAAACAACATGGTGATGGTATTCTGACATTTTAACAAGAGGATTCCGACCTTGTTACACACAGTGTTCAATTGCTGAGGATATTTTTGAGACAAAAGTTTAAATGCTATCAAAACCGCTCAGGAGAGCTAACAAAAAATTTTAGTGTACTGTTCATTTGGCAAAGAACATTCCCTCAATTGCGAAACTTTTTCAAATTTTTGAACTGCGGTCAATGGCGTAGCGTGCTCGTTTTGACTTTGCATGCAATTTCTGGTTTGTGTCTCAGTGACGCCATGATGCTCAGTTAACGACGGTACGACCTTTTTGACAAAGCTTCCAAGCAATTGTGATTCAAACACGTTGCCTTATCCCTTAGAATTTCAACTCTTGGGCTTTCTGATGGCAACACATGCTTGCGCTAGTTTCTTTTGACTTGACAATGCCATGAAGAAAATGCCATGGACTTTAACAAGTTGTTATTAATGTCATTCATTGTGACGACCACACATTGGAGCAGCAGATTAATAACCATATTTTTAACTCTTGTTCTGAGGTTCAGTGAATTACTACAAGGTGTTAAGTACATTATGGATAAATCTAGGTGTACCATGGCACAGACATCATCACGCTGAAAAGGTACTACGACAATTCATCGAACGACAATTTATCGAACGACAGTTCATCGAACGATAGTTCATCGAACAAGAATTTATCGAACCGACAACTTATCGAACCGACAGTTTATCGAACGACAATTTATCGAGCGACAGTTTATCGGACTGACAGTTTATCGAACGACAATTTATCGAGCGACAGTTTATCGAAAAGACAGTTTATCGAACGACAGAGCACACACTTCACATTTTACAAGGTTTACCACTTGAAATCGGCTAAGCGACATTCACAGCGTAAAAAACGCTTAAAATTTACTTTTTACAGCACTAGATTTCAGTGCATGGCAAGGGTGTACAGATTTTTTAGCAAATTTAAAAGTGGGTACCAATACAAAAAGGTTGATAACCACTGCTCTAGAGTGTAAATAAATGCATCTATGGATCCCAGAGAGGGGGAAAAAGGCGGGGGCACATGCCCCCCTGCCCTTTCGAATGGGGGGCAATGGGGGCGGTGGTGCCATTTCATAACAATATCATAGTTATTTTCATGGTTTATCAATAACGAATTGAAACAAATCTGTTGCAGCTATTCGCGCACCCACAAAATTTAGAAGGGTTTTCTATAATTTCTGCTATATTTTTAATGTCAACTTTGTTGCCAAACAGAAACAAGCATAACTGGTAACGATTTTTCTGTTTTTTATACGTTTCCATTGCTTTCAACTCTATTACTTCTCCACCTGCCCCTCCGTTTCTCCGGCATTCCTGAATGAACGTGAATGAAATGTGCATTTGAAACGCATTGCGTATGCTGATGGTAAAATTCGTTCTATTCATAAAAATCTTTCCATTGTATGTGAGAATTTAAATCGCCAGGACTTAGTTTCAACGAAAATCAGCACTAAAAAGATTGAGGTATTGTGTCTATCAAGACACCCAAGGCAGTGTATTCTGCAAGTGAGCGGAAATACACTGCAGCAGGTGGAGACGTTCAACTACCTTGGAGGTGATATTCACGAGTGACGGAAGTCGGAACAAAGAGACTGATACACGGATTGGTAAAGCAAACACAGTTCTTCGTGACGAAAAGGAAGCTTTCAAAGACCGCAAAGCTTTCAGTTTTTAAATTGGTCTTTGTTCCAATCCTTACCTGTAATCATGAATCTTAGGTGAGGACTGAAAGAATACTGTCAAAAGAACAAACAGAAGAGATGCGATATTTACGAAGAGTTCTCGGTGTGATACTTCGTGACAAAGACCACAGGTATGAAATCCATAAAGCCCGGGATGTCAAGCCACTTTCCCGAATCGAGCGATCCCACCTATATTAGTTCGGCCATGTGTCCAGAATGCCCCGGGAAAGAATAGCGAAGTAAGTCCTTCGGGCTACTGTCTACACACCCACTGGAAAGCGGCCCAGAGGTCGTCCAATGACCAGGTGGAGTGACTACATCTCCAACCTTGCTTGGTACCATCTTGGTGTGGAGCAAGCAGAACTACCTGAGATTGCTCTCGATCGTGAGGTATTTCGGGTCCTCCTAGTGCTGCTGCCCCCGCGACTCTTCCCAAGGAAAATCGGGCACGAAAATAAGTGAATGAATGAGTATGTAGGCCTACATTGGGAATTCCTATTTATGAAAGTGTCTTTAGTTTGTTTGCCAAAAGTGAATGTCGTATTCAAATGATTAAGCCAAACAAACTAAAGA
>Ga0210059_1014798_pt1 | contig 11472 bp, 5 predicted proteins | sample Ectturendosymbi2_FD_188042 | JGI IMG/M metagenome (GOLD analysis project Ga0210059, IMG submission 188042) | Ecteinascidia turbinata endosymbiont from Florida, USA - Sample 2 (SPAdes) (version 2) | ecosystem: Host-associated > Tunicates > Ascidians > Unclassified | place: Key West, Florida... | reverse complement strand
CCCGTTGCTCAAATGCAGTTAAAAACGTACTTTTTCGTTCCTTTTGTACGCCCATGTATGCATCTCAATTATGGTGTAATTTCAGGAAGTCATGCATGCAGAGATTGCGGGTGGCATATAATTTTGGATGCAGAGCTCTATACAACCTGCCCTGGAGAGCGAGTGTTAGTACCTACCAGGTTCAATGTAACATTCCTACCTTTTGAGACTCTGCTACGAAAATACACGTACCTGTTTCTCGAAAGATGCAGAAAATCGAACAACGTATGATTACGTGCTTTGATGCAGTCGGATTGTTTGTATTCTTCCTTATTCTTTGAACACTATAATCGCATTTTACTCTGTGAATGAGTGATCGATCTTTGCAGTGTTCGTTTGATTGATAGCGTGTCATGCCACAATGCTTTCGCATTTACCTAGACTTGACTAATTTAGGAATTAGCGCCCTACTCCGCAGTAGTGCTGTAACAAGTGCTACGTGTGAGCTAAAAATAATGTTAAGAATGTCTCTGTAACTCTATGGTTCTGTCTTCAATGCAGTTGCAAAAAGTGTCTAACCCTGTAATTCTACCAGCTTCAATGCCTTGTACTACATTCTGTTTTGTCTTTTTTCATCAACCTGCGTTCTGCAGAGTGTGTATTTATACCATGGACTTCATGTCTGGTCATAAACAAATAAATTAAAATTAAATTAAATATTGTTTTAGCAGTTTTTTTTCTTTTTTCTAAGGAAAATGTTAGGTACCTAGAATGGACCTGAAAAATTTGACTAAATTTCATATAATTAGAGGTGTTTTGAGCACCCTGATGATTTTCTCTGATTCTAAGGACCTGATTTTCAATTCTAGAGAACCAAATCAGGTACCTAAAACACCTTAAAAAAACTGGTTTACTGTAATAAACAAACAAAATAGCTCATTATCTTTAACTGTTGTGTACAGTGTTAATAGATATAGCAACTTTTAGCGATAGTACAGTTGGCCATAAGTATTTATGCACATGAGAGTGGCAAAAATTTGTCTCGAAGTTATTATGCCCAAAATCGTCTGGTCCAAGGTGAGTTTAATGAGCAAAGTTTTGATTATTTAATCATTCAAAGTTTTATAAGGTAAAACACTTTTGCTAGGTAAGAAGCTTTACAGAATATTTTACACAACTAATACTTACAGTAAAAAGCATAAGAGCTTACCAATGGCGAAGAAAATTACTTTTCTGTTAGCACCAATAAAAAAATGGTGTTTTCCACAAAAACAGCAAGTGTTCAATGTGTGTTTTTATTATGAAACTTTGTAGTCCTTTTCAACATCTGTTACCCTTATTGTGCAAAATCAAGCCATCTCATAACTGTCAGGTAGGTAGTCTTGGGATAAAAGTGACGCTTCACTCAGGTGTAACACAATACCACCAAGCTTAATCAATTGCATTGTTTCTTTTCATTGTTTTCAACTTCTAACATTAAACTATTGTAATCCAATGCTACAAGCCACAAACTGAATTTTTTCAGTACCTATGTAATTGGGATAAAACATGAGCAACTTACATTTTAATTGTACTAAAATGCAAACCATTGCATTTATTCCTAATTTATACAAATGGATGCACAAGCATACTGTACAGATATATTCTGGGACATCAGGATAATGTAAATGCTGTTCTTTGTTTGCAATTAGATTGAAGTTGGATGTGATAACAAAAGAAACAATCAATATAAAATATCTTTATCTGAACTGTCTTGTTTAAAGCAATACTAAGTACAATCAATGAAAAAAATGTCTTCATATAGGGTGAAAGAAATACTAACGCAAAACACATTCACAAATGAAAACGTTTGGTTTGCAGTTTGAAATAACAGGTAATATTGTAGCTATCAATGTTTCTTCAACAGAATGTTTTGAGCAGTTATGTCTGTAGCTCTGCCAACAAGAGGCTTTAGATTGTGTTGAAACTGGAAGCACCTGATTTGGTCAAACAAACTTGTGCAAGTCCTGTAATTACAAATATACGGCAAAGAAATTAACAGCAAACAACTGTTCTATTTATCTTGTAAAAAGTGACTTTATGTGCGCAACATTTCTGCAGCAAGCAATTTGACAGTAATTATGTAAAAATAGAGAAAAAATTCGAAATCTTACAGTCATATATTACAAACAACTAGGCATACGCAACAAACGTTTAACAAAGTGAAATTTTTGTTGCTTGCAAAGCACCTGCTTTCATCATCAGCAAATGAAAAGAGGTTGAAAAAAGCATGTGTGTAATGAAACACACACAAAACCACATATAATTCAAGAAGATTGTAGTATGTTTGACTAAGTGCCTACTGTAGGTTGCTATCACTGACTGATTGGCCACCAGAGACAATGTCACTGGAAGAAGTGCATTGTGCTGAAATCATACAGAAGTTTTCGAACAGATGATGTTCCTAATCAAATGGTCATTTGTAAATACTACAAATTATTCATTATTGTTGGAATCCAAACCTTCTCGTCTTCCATCACAATTAAACATAATGATAAGATGCTGCTTAACAGAGTTGACATCCTCTGAATTTTGAGACTCCTTTGTGCTAATAATTCATTGATGAGGTTGTACTTAGGCTGAACATCTACTATTCAGCATTTTGATTGGGCCTAATTTTCAACAGCATTTTAGTGTTTCAAGCTTCTAAGAATCTCTGAGATTAATGACAAATGACATTGGGATTAATGACAAACGGCATTTCTTCACAAGTTTTCAAGATGACACTTATCTTGCCTCACCACAATCATGAGGCAATGACGTCTGGGCTGGCTAGGCCACATGCATCATATGGGAGATGGCCACCTGCCCAAGCATATCCTCTACAGCGAATTCTATGATGCCCCTTGTAGATCTGGCAGACCCAAACTGCGCCATAAACACGTCATCAAGCATGACATGGCGAGTTTCCGCATTCCTCCACAGTCATGGGAAACACTTGCTGCCGATTACAACAGATGGCGTGCCTCCCTGAGTTGCAGTTATTCATTGTCAGCCACAAGCTATACAGAAAAAATAGAGAAGTGCTCAGCTCATCGCTATCAACGACGGGATGGGCCATGATGATGACTTATCTTGCACAGTGGAATTTGGTTAATAAATCCACCACAGTCCTAAAAGATTTGATTTGATATGATAAATTAGTGATTTCATACCCATTATAATGAAAATGAATAATACAAAAAAACAAATATTTTAGCACAATGTATAGTATCTATTAATCATACAGTACTAAAAGCTGATTCAACAAGATTTGTTCAGCTGGAAATGCAACTCTAAGACAGTGGTTCTCAACCGGGGTGCCATTTACAATGCCCATGGGTACCATGAGCTAATACAGTACGTTTTTCAATACATCATTGAAAAGGTAATTTTGAAATGTCACCAGACCTCAAACCAAAGGCTCTCCACTGGGTGCTACAAATTATATTTATCTTTTGTAGGGCGCCGCAAGCCTAACCGCTGCTTAAGTTGTTCATCTATCTTCCTCTTTGTAGAATAAAACATACCTAGGTTTTTGAATGAATTTTTTGAATCAATTAAGACAACGTTAATTAAATTCTTCACTAAACTCATTATACAATGGATTTATAAAGTGAATTTAGGATTTAACAGTTATTTTTCAATGCAAAAATCTCATCCCAAATCACATTGGATTTAACATGTGGTTGGATTTGTTATTCATGGATTTATTAGGTAAAGTCTACTAAATCTACAAAAATGAATGTAAGTGACATGTAAAGGACATTAACATTGACCTTCTAGTTTGTCCTTAACATGAGTCATCATAAACCAATGCAACAAAAATAATTTGCATGCGGCATAACCACCAGCAGTGTGGAAACATTTGGCTATTTACTTTATAGAAGATGAATTTTCATTTTGGTGATGTAACATACTTGGAAATAAAATATTGGGTTATATGTTTAATTTTCCATTGGATTGAAGGTTCATTTCTGTGGGCACATGTGCTTTCTTAGCCCAAAGGCTGAGGTGCAAACATGGCCATATACTGTGCAGACGGATCCCTGCGGCCTTGTTAAGGGTGGTGGGTTGCGCTGTTGGGGTCTGCACACACTCCTTGTTTCTGCCATATCAATATATATAAATACCAAAAAATTTCGTTATACACACAACAATTTTTGATGAATTGTCAACCAGGATAGCATTTTTTTTATCTTCACATTTGGATACTTTTCAGTGTTGTATTCTAAAGGGCCATTATTGCAGCTTATAATATGAAAGGGTGTTGTCCATATCACCTAATGATGATATGATCATTAACTACACTAAAGTTGCTCCACTTTGAAATGTTTTCAGTTTGTCCTGAATATTTTTTTTGTTGTTTCCTACAATGAATTTTTGTTAATAATATATTTATTGGTTATAAAACAAGATCTTCGGACATGTTAAGGAGTATCAATATACTACATCTTTTTCAAAATATCAAATACTGTAATGGGGTGATTTTGTTCATCTCTTTTACATTTTGACTTCCTCTGTTATTCTCAGATCCTTGCGGAACTGTGCAAAACACTAGATACTGGATGCAAACCAGCACTCCTGTGCAACTGTGTTGATCATCCTGCAACCCCTTTAAAAAATGTAACCTTATCACAACTCATGAATTCCCCAATAATTCAGCAATCAACTTTAAACCCTGATAGAAAACTATATATCTGTCGAGGGGTACCCAGCAAAACAACCACATGAACAGGTTCTTTCATTGTCCCTGTACTTCAACTTTAATTTGCATTAAAATGCCTACTGTTTGCACTAATAACAAATAAAATCAACTCTTTATGCATCCAGCAGTTTTCACCTAACAGACAGTCCCCACTTATGAGACTTCTTGATATGTAGTTTGCAGAAATAACAACTCAACAATAATGCATTCTGTTATCACAATTTCGATATTTAGGATAATAAATTTTATGAACTAATTTATATTTTAGAAATTTTTACATTCAAGAACATGCTCCTCAGTGATTACTGACAAATATGGATATAACAGTTTATAAAGTTACTTTGCTGTGGCTTTCCCATACTTACATTAAGAAGTAGAACCCATTCTCATTGTATTTCAAGCAGAATGTTTGGAGTTATTTACTGAGGAGCTCAAGGGAGTGGCTCAGTCTACTAAATTTTAAGTCTTTATATCAACAACACCTTGTGAATTGTGACTGGATGCCTGTATCCTAAACCAGCAGACTACCTACTTATCTTTGCAGGCATCCAACCTGCTGAGCTTCGTCGCAAAGGAGCAACACTGTCTCTAGCATGCTGTGTTATGGTGCCTGGACACCTGCTCCACTCAGCACTCATCTGTCCACCAAGTGCGAATGCACAGTGTCTCCAATCGAGACATTCATTTGTACTCGCTGCACAACAACCCATCAGTTCTTCTGACAACAATATTATACGTGCAGTGGATTGAGCAGATCACCAATGCATTGCAGAGTGGTTGGAGAGCACTGCGAGACTCTGTACTTTCATCCCTGACATCAGCACCCACCCTCCTGAAATTGCCCTGCCAAGAACAACGTGGGTCTAGCTTAACCACCTTTGCACCAGTGTCGGTCGTTTCTGCTCCTGCTTACACAAATGGGGTATGGCCTCCTCTGCGGCCTGTGATGAGTGTGGCGCAGAAGAACAAACCGTCGACCATCCATCGGCACAGATGTCTTTACACAAATGAGAATATTTGGTCAACGATAATGGAATCAAATCTGTTTGTTGATTTTTATGGTCTCAAACACACTACATTATTGCTATTTATAAGTATGGTTCCAATATAGGAAACATGACATTTCACCATGCTACAATAATTACCAACATATACATCAATGTTTAAAACACAAGAACTGTCTTGAATGGGTTTGTTTGATAAATTACTTTCATGGTAAGAGCTACACATATTTTTTCAAAATATGTTACAGTTCTACTAAAAAGTTTGTTGGTGATTTTGAAAGGGAAATATTGGATTCCTTATGAAAATTATTGTAGCAATGCAAATATAAGCACAAAAAGTCTAATCATAATCACTTAAAATCATAATCATTTCCATAGGGAATGCAGGATATTTTCTAAATCAATTAGCATATTGGCAAGCACCCATTTTAAATTCAAGTTACATAAAAGTCCTCGACAATGTTGGGGTTAATAAATCTTTGTCAGTCTTCTGGCCTAGTGTGGCGATGCCTGACAAGGCTCCAACTATTGATCAAATAATGTTATGACAGAATTGAACTCTTCATTCATGCAATGGAATCAGCCTAAAGAAATATATTTATCTGTACAGGCAGCCCCTACAACTGAACCTGAATTTAAAATATTAGCCACATCTTTCCTCAGGGCTGTCTAGGACAATCTAGGATAGGAGTCACAAACTTAAATTGCACCAAGGGCCAAATGAAGACTTATAAAGTAACCCAAGGGCCACATTATGACTACACAAGCGCTGCATTGTGATGCTGATGCAACAGTGGTGATACCTGAACCTTACTTGCTACAGCTTTTGCATCTAAATTCTTGCAACGGGTATCATAAGTTATAGGCAAATCATTTCTAGCCATCTCCATGTTTGTTTGAAAGAAACTTGTTCATTTGCTAGCCAAGCACTTTTAAATACTGGTGAATGAATTAAATAACTTAAATGTAATTTATTTAAAATTTGCCGAAAAACATCACAGTCCACACAAAAAAGCCCACCCGTATGTTTGAAACCCCTGGTCTAGGATTTTAGACTTTCAAAGTAATCATCCTTTTTTATGAAGATTCTGCCAAAGCCACATCCTTTTCAGGAGTAAGTAATATTGAACCCTGATGACATTCATTAAAAAACATCCTGTTACAAAAGAAGTTATAAGTCAATCACAACGATTGTACCATAACGTAGGCTTATATACATAACTTGGGCTCCAACAACTTGCTAAAACAACATGGACAAATGTTCATTTCATCAGAAATATTTTAAATTTCAAAGACAGGCTTTCTAGTAACTATCAAGTAAGCTAGTGGCTTCAGAGCTTCAACAACACAAACAATTTTACCTTTACAAACACAATAAAATAAAAAACTGATACATTAGCTTCCACTTTACTCTTTTAACCTTTGCTAATGTGATTCTCCACACATTCTATAAATTTAACAGCAACAATAAAATTTTAGTAATGATAATGATCATATTGATTTACAGTATGTGTGGTATCAATAATGCTATAATTAAAACATGCAGAAGACAATTTTAGAAATTCACAATGAACCGCACTAACTTAATGAAGGCACAATACACTAATGAGTAAACTTCTGCAAAATATACTATACTTGCATATTTTTAAAGATGTTAAAAACACTTGAAATTCTGTAGCATTGTCTAACTCAAAATAACACACCAGAAATGGTCCTACTAAAAACTTTGTTAATAGTGTTCATATGCTGGTTACTTTTATTTACAGATGACTCTGGTGCTATTTCAAATTTTTAGTCCTTTTTAAATATCTGGATGCTAGTTTAAAAGAAATATTATACTTATAGTGTAGATGTTAAAGTGCTTTTGCAAAACCTTTGTGCATAGAGAAATTTAATATTGCACATGTGTACATCAGTGTTGTGTCATACCTGCTCTACTCGACTTGCGTAGCAATTGTTGGAGACAAGGTAGATTTCAGTTTCACTTTGAGCACTTTTGGTTGCATATTCACTGTCAGCGGGTGATATCTACTGTACACTATGCTAGGGTTTCTAGTTTTGATATTTCCAGCTACCTAGATATTACCTTTTATTTTATTTTTTACTTTCAATACAGTAAATGTGCAATTGGAAATTAGTTCATATCACAATTATACAAAATATTTATAACAGAATGCAAAGTCACACAGCATTTACAAGAAAACCATCAGGCTTTCCAGGTCCAGACATACCCATTACATAAATTCACTTGTCTCTTGTGAAAATCTGTCAAATACTATAGCATCAGCAAATGCCAAACAAACAGATAAAGACCAAAAAAGTTATAAAATGTAAAGGTAGTGTCTAAATAACCTTATCTGGTTTTTGCTTTGGAGAGACTAAAACACCATATCTTGCATCTGGTTTTGTGCCAGATGTAAAACTGAGTTGGAAATTATCACACTGCATCATCACTGTGGTCAAGTACAAAGTTACTAGAGCTGCTATGCAAAGGGTTGTCTTGTTTTTATACCCAAAAGCCAAAGGTATCAACAATCGTGAATAAAATGGCAAACTTGGAAGTGTTCAAGTTCTTTTCATCCAGAAATGAAGAATCGACCCATCAGCTGTCTGCTCAATGCATTATTATTTGCTAGCAACCAGTTTTCGGTTCATTCAAAAGAGATTCATTAACAAAACAAACATGGGTTTATCAGAACAAGTCCTCAAAATTTTTTAAGCAACAGCACAAATATTTATGCAAACAGTAAAATTCCTTCTTCATTCAGTCGTAAATGACTCTGCTAGCAAAAAGCCTTCCCACTCTTATTTTCAAAGCACACATGTGCTGATGAAATGAAAAATGCACAATGCACTGATGATAACAGAAGCTATAAAAACGTTTTGGGCACTAAACGAAAAAAAACGTTTTGAAAAACTGAGTCTGTGATCATAGAAGATCTTAGCCAATTTGTTGCATGGCGGAAAGCACATGGAAAATAAAGTAGAGCAAATACTTGTTTTTTCAAGCTGCGTTCTGCAGAGTGTGTGTGTTCATACTATGGACTTCGTGTCTGCTCACAAACAAACAAATAAATAAAAAATACCATGGTCTGACAATGAACACTCCATGACTGATTATTGTCACATCGGCCATGCATTCACAATACAATAGCAGGGGCAGATCTAGCCAGTAAGGTTATAGGGGGGAATATCAGCAATATTTGGAACTCAAGTCTCATAACGGCTTCCATACTATAAGAGAGATGAAATAGGCTATACTTCACAACACTACTGTGACAAAATAATGGACAACAAAATGGCTTTATATCATGAATGTTGTTTTCTGAATTGTACAAAATTATGGTTAATGAATTTATGTTTTTAGGGATGGCTATGGCCCCATTCATCCCCCCTGTATCCGTCCCTGTACAAAAGTGTGAATGGGAAGGCAGCAATCGATGGCAGGGGTGAACGAAACTGCAAAAGGTTAAGAAGCACTTTTAGACACTGCCAAAATTGAAACTCAAGAATTAGAAAGCAGCCAAGACTAAAAATGTTAAACAACTCTTTCCTGTTAACACCATTAAAAAAGGTCGAATTTCTGCACTTGACATTAAATACAGGCGTATTATGCCAACCCGGCAATCGAATCTCTTGAAGCCAAAAGAACTTTAAAAACAAGGACTGAAGGAGCTCACTATTGACTATTCTATACGCAACAAATGCCATTTTCAAACAGCATTACCAAGCCAAAACTTCACGAAAAAAGAAACAGCTGCACTTTAATTCTGTGATGTCACGGAACTCCCTTGATTAGGTTGAAAAAATCAAAGGACGCTGCCGCGTCGAGGCAGCCTCCCCTCATGGGTTAACACAGCTGCCCGAAAGCGCAACAAGGCATTCCGCTACAAACAGCTTCAAATACCTAAAAGCTCCGAAACCCATGCGGTTGTCAAGGATGGCAGCTTTGCAGCAGAGCTTGCCGTAGTCACATTATCCGACTCCGCACCTGTTCAGTTGGGTAAGTGACGGGGGAAGCGCAAAGAATCTCTCCCCATGGCCAAAAGTGGGCAATCGCTACTTTATTAATAGCGTCGCTCTCGCTACCGCTATTTGATGTTAACAGCGGTGCTACCGCACCTGTTACTGAATAAAAATAGTAGCGAGCTAACGCTATTCGCTACCGCTTCTTTTGATACACTTCAAAGAAAATTTGGTGTTGCTTTGCTGATGTAGGATCTATTTTGAAAAACTTAACCTTGAAATGTTTTTTTGAAAAAGTTGTTAAAGAAAAACGTGTTCTGAATAAAATAGTCATTGAACAGTTATGATATAGGAAAAGATATTTTGCACTGTATGCACATATAGATGAAGCATCAAACTGCAGAAACGTCCATTGAGTCCAGTTAGCTTTGAGAGTAGATTGCTGTAGGTTTAATCCTTCGCCTTTACCAATGCAAGTTTCGTGCTGTGTGTGCAGTGTAGAGGAATGCACCGCGCTCGCTTCGCAATCAGTGCAGCGTTTCTAGCCTGAGGCGGCTCGCTATCAACCTTTGTTGCACGCATCATATTTCCGGAGTTAGTTGGTACCGGGGTCGGTCGCGTTGAAGGTGTTCCGGGTTTTGAGTGTACTCTGGTTTTGACTTTGACTGTTTGTGCCGTAACAATACATGGTGTCAGAAGTGGGATCGGTATGTCGACCCACGTGCATATTCCGCCTCCTGAGCCGTTCGATTTTACTTTTCCGAAATCATGGTGCTCGTGGGTTAAACGTTTCGAGAGGTACATGCAGGATTCTACTTTCCATGAGGAAGAGGGAACGAAACAGGTGAACTTGCTTATGTATTTACTTGGAAGCAAGGGGGAGGATGTTTTGTCTTCCTTTAATCTGACAAATGAGGAAGTCGAGAACTATAATGTTGTAGTTGCAAGGTTCAATACCTACTTTAATGTTCGCACGAACGTGATTTTTGAACGTGCTGTTTTCAATCGTCTTAATCAGAACGATTCTGACTCTGACGATTTTATAGACTGTATTCTCAAGCCGATAAGTGTCGTTATGGCAACCTGCGGGACAAGATGTTGAGAGATAGAATTGTTGTTGGCATAAAAGACAAGTCTTTGTCAGAGGAAACTCGGAATTAACTCTGGAAAGGGCGGTGACCCAAGTCAGCAATGCTGAACTAGCTGAGCTGCAGGAGAGTCATCATCCTAAAATTGTTGAGAGCGTTCAGTCACGACCTCGTAATAACTCGAACAGTAAAAGATGTCCAGCTTGCGGATACTGGTGCCTGAAAAACCAACATCGTTGCCCCACGGTGTCCGCTAGATGTTATCAATGCGGTAAGTCTGGACATTTTAGGCGAATGTGCAACGTGTGCGTGAGTTCTATCGAACGAAATGAAACCGACAGTGTGTCTGATACAGGTTACTTCGTAGGAACATTACAAAATGCCCGAGCATGGGATAAGCCTATGGCTTGGATTAGAGTAAATGGTACAACTTTGCATTTTCGTATCGATTCGGGAGCTGATGTCACTGTTATTTCACATGACTTTAAACGCCTTCCGAATACTTGCTTGTCAAAAAGTGACTTGTCTCTGCTGGGTCCGGAAAAACGTCCTTTGGACGTCATGGGCAAAATGAACTCCACACTAAGTTACGGTGACACAGATATTGTTCAAGATGTGTACGTTTCACGCACTTTAACTCAACCTCTCCTAGGATGGCCAGCAATCAAGCGCATGGGATTATTTTCGCATTTAAGCAACGTCGAAGCGG
>Ga0210059_1014797_pt1 | contig 11473 bp, 10 predicted proteins | sample Ectturendosymbi2_FD_188042 | JGI IMG/M metagenome (GOLD analysis project Ga0210059, IMG submission 188042) | Ecteinascidia turbinata endosymbiont from Florida, USA - Sample 2 (SPAdes) (version 2) | ecosystem: Host-associated > Tunicates > Ascidians > Unclassified | place: Key West, Florida... | reverse complement strand
ATTCTGCTTTTACACTTACTGCGGAGTCTTTGGGGTCATTCTGCTTTTACACTTACTGCGGAGTCTTTGGGGTCATTCTGCTTTTACACTTACTGCGGGGTCTTTGAGGTCATTTCCGCTTATAGACACCCCATCATATGACGTCACGTCTCTCACCGATGTTTTTGTTGGGGCGTCATGACGTCTTTCACCCCACAGCCCCTTTGTTTTGTCCTGAGCACATTCAACACGCCCCTTTTTTGCAGGATGTGACGTCACGATCGAGCGACGACGAGAACCGCTTCATTTACGACCTGAGCGCGGTGGTGATCCACCACGGCAGGGGGTTCGGCTCCGGCCACTACACGGCCTACTGCTGGAACGACATCGGAAGTAAGGATTTCTGGGACGACGATATAAAAATGATAGTTTGGATTAAATTTCCGGAAAAGATGTTATTTTAGGTTTCGAAAAAGGATTTGCGGTACTTTTGCGTGAAGTATAAAGTCTGTTACAGAATTTGGCAAAAGTTTTTGCAAAATTCAACAAAACTCCACTGGAAAGTGGTGGCGTCGTGTTGTAAGTTCCATTGCGTTGTATAACATTTCTGAACTATTAACCTTACCGTCAATGGGTGAAACGAAAGAGTTAATAATGTCGAGAAAAAAACGTGAAAAGGAGTTCAAAAATTGTGAAAAAAAAACGCCCGAAGCAAACGCGCGCCGACCGATTGTCACGTCATCAGTTGCCATGTCAACCGAAAACTCGCTGTCATTGCTAACGCAGAGTTCTGGGTCCACTGCAACGACTCGAATCTGGAGCTCTGTTCCATCGACGACGTCATGGAGTCGCAGGCCTACATCCTCTTCTACTCGCAGCGCGGAATCGACCCTCATCCGCACCTTTTCAGCCCCCCTGCCACCCCCGATTTGAGCCCTCCCCCATCGCCGCCCTTCTTTGCCGACGGCAGTGGTGCGTAACCACCTTCCTCCCACGAAGTGCCCACCCCCAAACCTAAACCCCTGTCACGTGGTCGATAGCAGGTGTTGACAGGAGTGGTGCGGAAGGTCTTGGGATCGATTCCGCTCCGTGGCAGGAATGGAAAGTTGAAAAGCCGGTTTATGGCCACGTAAGGAAAATGGCCTGGGGCGCCAAAACTGTCGAAACCTAAAGCTTGCATGTATGTGTCTTCGCGAAAACCGCAAGGAATGACGAGTCGGAACTGGAGTTTGTGAACGGTTGAGGCTGATCAACGACAGTGTCAAGAAGAACGCAACACACCGACAAACCATGTGGCGCGATCGCGTCTTCGCTGCGAAAAACAGTACCTTCTGGGACGCAATGGCACCCAGGGGCGTGAGCGTCGGCAGGGGCAGCAAAGCCCCCCTGGAGTTTGAAATTTGATATTTTCCCATTGACTTTGTCGTAGAAAAAGTGTTTTCTCTTAGTTTTTGAGTTGGTAAAATGAGACTTCCCCACTGTTGTTCCCCCTGGGAAAAGAATCCTTCCGACGCCCATGCCCAGGGGGGTGACGTTCGGACAGTGCGACGCTTTTTGTTGTGCGATTAGCGCGCAGGGCGTTTTGTGTGCTTATCACCGTATTTTTTGTGTTCTTTTGTTTTTTTTTCTAAAAAGATTCTCTTTTCCTGTTGGTGCCTTTCTCCTTACTCTGTGTCGGTGTGACAAGTTCACCCCCCTCTTCGCCGCTGAAATCGCGCATCGCCCCACCTGACCTCTGACCTTTCCTGATCTCGTGAAACGCGCGCGTCGATTGTATAACTTGTGGAGTACGACGACGTCACTTCCGCGCCTATCTACGTCACTCACACGTCACGTCGATTCTTTGACGTGATAGAACGACGTCATTTCTGCGCCTACGTCCTTCAAACGTCAAGCCTTGATAGGAGCAGCAAAAAAGGGGGGTGTCTCGCACAGGAATAGCAACAGTTCAGCTTCTTGAATTGGGGGGGGAGCTTTCAGGGCCTGTTCGTTTGCGAGCTGCGATGTTGGATCTCGATCCATGCCGCGAAAAACGACGCTTGTGGAACGCTTTGTGGAAAACTCTGGAAAGCGCTGCCGCATTCACTGGGGGTAGAATCGATTGCCCCCCCCCCTGGTCGAGTTAGCAGCCCCCCACAAGCATTCACGTAAAGCGTAATGTATTGATACGCGGCCCAGCCATTACTGTCTGGCTGTGTCTCAGTTTCTTGCACTAAAAGCTTCCGTCAGAATAAAGTATAAAATGTTTTGCTTTTTTTCTTAGAAACGTTGCCTTTTCTTTTTCCCAGCCTTTGTTTCTTCTTGTCGGCCTCCTCCCCCCGATATCTGCTGCCATACCAGCGATAGTGGCGGATCTTGCGTCTTGAATGTGCCAGTATTTTGCAACAGTCATTTGCCTGATCCAAGTGCAGACTGGACAGCTGGCCTCGGTTCACAGCGGAAACGTTTGCTCATCGGTTGGTTGGCGACATGGTTTACACCTGATTGGCTCGTTCATTGGTCGGTTGGTAACAAGGATCGCACCTGATTGGCTCGTTCACATCAAAGGTTTTCACTGCAATTGCCCAGTACTATTTCGGACTCACCAGCTGTTCATTTTTCGTCTACGCACCATATCGCTCTATATTCTGTGCGCACTCCCCCCATTTTCTTGAGGGATTCCAACTTTTTGCCCCCCCCCCTGACATACGTTATCGACTTGATGTTGTTGCATGTAGTCTTGCACCATCTCATCACCATTCCTATCGGAAATCTCTACTCTAGCGTCGACCTCAACTGTCGCGTCAGCTTTCAAACAACTCGCTCCATTTCCACCCTGAGACCGCACGCAACTGCTCAGTCGCAGTCGTGTAAAAACTCGATGAGCAACTTTTTTTCGTCTCAAATGCATGTTTTGTGAACTCCTGCAGAACCCGCGCTGAGCACTGTCAGTGCCACACACAGCTTTAGTGCCATGAACCAGGGGTTCGCAAACAGTGGGTCGCGACCCAAACTTGGACCGCGAGACCTTCCAATCTGGGTCGCGAAATTGCGATTCTCGTTCGACAGAACAAGTGCAAACCGTTTTGTGTGCAAAGTTTCATGCAATTTTGTGCAAGAAAATTGCTATTGTCAATCGCAGTCTTGAAATTTATATTTAATTACAAGGAATTATTCACAAACTGAAGTGCTCACGAAATGTTTGGGTCGCGAGAATTTATAGCTATTTTTTAGGGGCGCGCCAAAAAGTGTTTGCGGACCCCTGCTATGGACGGTCAAGCCGAAAGATCTCAGAACTTCTGTTTTTTGCGCTCGCCTCTTCGAGGTTATCTTAATCCAAACAACACTTGCTGTTTTGTCATTAACTTTAAGAGGAATTCGCAAAACGTGTTCTTTTTTTTCGGGAGATATTTTTTTGAAAGAACGGCTGACAGAAGTATCAAAAGCGTTCCTGCCTCTTCGGCCGCACCCCCTGAGATTGACCCCCATGTACACAAAGGGGAAATCACCGAAACCATCACCCGCCTCCTCGCACGCGAATCTGCAGCTCACAGTTGGCAGTGGCGGAAAATTTGGTGTCATCCCGCGAGTGCTTCCCGGCCCCCGCCGTGCGACCCTGTTCCGATACGTCATAATACCCGTAACTGTTCATCACCGGTAGTCATTGGCGCTGGAGCGGGCGCAGTCTGTTTGTCTTCTCTTTCTTGCTGGAGTAGTAGTTCTTAACCTTTACTCTAGCACACCTCCCTTAAGTAATTGTCCTTTGTTTCAAGCCCCTGGCTTCAAAAAAGTTGCGAATGCGTTTATTGGTAAATTTATTTATCAAACTTTCCATGTTGTAGAACGCGCATGGGCTCGCTCCCCCCTGGAAACTTATTGACGTCCTCCTGGAGAGGCGTGTCCCCCCGTTATGAGCCACTGTGCTAAAGGAACGCCCCCAACTGCTAGGCGCGCGTAGCACGTTTTCAACGCTAGCATGTATTTGCTCAAACGACAAAGTCGCGCTGGACAAGCAGAGCGTTCGTTTCCCTTTTCATCTTGTTTCTGCTACAACTGCTCTTCGCCTTCTCATTTTGACCTTACGCCAAACATGCCTTTCTCGTCGCGAAGGCGTTCAGTGTCGCCTGGACAATGGATCCGAGGTTCGTGTTGGTTGTCGCCTGAACACTGGATCAGACGTTCGTTTGTGAGATGTTCAACTGTTTGGCAATTCAAGCCGACCCTCAATGGCGCCGCTTTACATGTCCCCTCTCCACGCATCAGCAATTTATTTGGTGAAAAATCATTTGCTCGACCTGCTAAGAAAAAGTAAAAACGAAAAAAACTTTTTCTAACGGATACGTTCCTTTCGCGTTGACTCGCCTTTTCATCCCCTACTTTCTGCCGTGTTATCCATCTGACCCCCCCGTGCCTTACGATTGACATTGCGTTGCGCTGTGGGCCGCTGTCCCGCAGTTTGCAGGTAATGTCATGGCAACCGGCAGAAAGAAACAGGAAGATGATTTTTTTGCCAAAAAAAACGTTTCAGAAAGATTGAATTTATTTTGAAATCGAAAATCTTTACCTTTATTTCGCCTTTTCCGTTAGGGGTGGCTCGCCAAGATAATCGTGGTGGTTGCGTCCTCTGGGTTCAGCGAACCCCATATTGGAAACCTGCTTTGCCCGCGCGCGCCCTTATTTGCTGCCGAAAACCTTAGCGCCACCTCGTGTGTTACCCATGCACGCGCGAGATTTTCGACTTTAAGAACCTGGCACGCTTGCGACGCGATCAGAAAAAAGAAACTAAACAGCTGCCAGTATGTTTTTTGCACAGTTTGCCGGAAGCAAATCAGGGCGCAGCCAGCGTTCCCAACTCTTCGCTTACCGTTGCTTTGCACGTCGCTGTAATCATGGGCGTCGGAAAGAGGGGGGACAAGGAAGAGACCTGGCCTCCCCCGGATTTTGATAGTCTCCTATTAACGTTTTGGTAGAAAAATGTTTTCTCAGTTTTAGGAAATTTAAAACATGAAATATATTTCACCACTGTTGCCACCCCCCTACAAAAATCCACTATTGCCCCCTTCGGAAAAAGTCTTCCGACGCCCATGCCTGTAATGTATTTGTTTTGGCGAACACAGTAACGAACGCGCCTGAATTTTTCCTCCCAATTCGCACAACGATCGCGGCGTCGCCGCCATCGCCGCGAAATCCCAACCTCCTCCCCATCGCTCGACGCGATGACAATGAGCTGTTGTTCGCCGCGGTGGCTGCTTCTTGCCAAACGCGCGCGCCTCTCTCGCTCTTACGTCACCGTTCGTCACGACTGACTGCCTTCAACCTTCGCATACTGTTTCTATGAAACGAGCATCGAATAAGAAAACGTTTTGGCGTCGCGCGGTTGTTGTTCTTTGCCGGGGTGGAGCTGAGGGTCGCCAGACTTTAGAAACTGAGAGCAACTCCTTGGGTGCCGATTAATGCGAAGGGTTAGCAGTTCAATGCGCGCTGGTGGAATAAAAATACAGTGTGCTCAATTTTTCGTTGAGAACATGCCTGCGGGCGATGCACGTGGCCCGTAAGGGTGCACATTTGTGGCCTTGAATCGGATAAAAAAGCGAAAGTAGGTCACGTGTCACAGCATGAAGCGCGAAGACATCTGCAGGACTGGATCGACCTCAATCTTTCAGTAAAGTGAGAGCATTTTTCAGAGGTAGCGATTGGATTTGTAACAAACTGTGCAGATGTGTGGAATGAAACCCAATCCGAAACGCCGCATTGCATTGAAACGTGCTTGTCAAGAGAATGCGCACAGCAGAACCGTCGCCAGAATATCTTCAATACTGGGGACGTCACATTCATGCAGGGCTGTAACGAGGGGTGAAGTATCACGGGCGCCGAATCACTGCTGGGCCTCCGAAAAATCCCAACAAGGTCAAGTACTTCAGCACCGAAAGACCTGATTCGAACGTGAGGGCGCCAAACTTGCTTCTTGCCCCGGGCGCCATCTAACCTCCTTACGTCCCTGGCAGGAAGGTTTGACATTATAAAAATTGACAACTTTGATTTAGTGTTTCATTCAATTTGGGTTGACTAAGCACCACAGTGCCTCGTTAGCACGTCATGCAAGTAACTCTCCTTACAGCAGTGGTACAGGTTCCCGGAAATAGGGCCCAAGTGTTTTCTTATAACCATTTGATACACAAACAACGACGACCGCCACTTTGACTAATGAAATAACTGATGACGAGGCGTTCACAAGCCCATGTCTCCAGGAATAGAGGTCCCGGGGTTGGGAAAGGTTAATAACCACTGCCTGTAAGGTTTTTCCAAATATGGGGCGACTCGATTTCCAGACATTCTTCACTTCCTTGACCACAACAGATAGTCTAGCAAAAAGACTGATTTGTGTTGGACTTCGAAACGGAATACGAATGGCAGTTTTATTAAGTACAGTGCTACCTCAGGTATAGACAGAACGAGTTGCTTACTTCGAGGAAGCGAAATGTTAACGATAAACATGCATAATAAACAAAGGCACTTTTCTGAATACGCTGCTGCCCGGCACAAGAAGAAAAGAACGAAGTTTTTTGGTACTCAACGTACAATGTCAGAAAAGCAGCTGCAGTAGGTTTCAATCAAGTCCTCTTCCCACTGAACTTGATTCTCGCAATCGTCACGTACTGTTGCATTTCAGCAAAGACCCTCTGCCTTTTGAAGGAACACCAAAAACAATACCCCTGGTTCAGTGAGTTGTGCACTCGCCTCTGAAGCTGGTCAGTTGGGTTTAATTTCCGGTTGAACCGAGACGGCAGACCGGCCGCCCCAGATCACTCGTAATACAAACTCCAAAAGGAGAAGAAAGCCAGTAGACTCATGATGAAACTTTTTTCTAACCAAAAACAATATAGGAAGTGGTACATTCTTCCACTGGAGATTCACAAAATATCTTTTTATGCAGCAGTCGTCACGAAAAGGAGCTGAAAGCTGCAAACAGCAACCCAGCAGTGTAGTATTAAGTCTAGATTTTATCCGCATTTCAATGCTTGGATCTTCGCAGTCGTTCCCTCTTTCTCTCAATCGCTCTCAGAACCATGTCGTTGATTTTCTGTAAAAACGCACTCTGGACATTAATCGTTGTTGCAGCTACAATGCAACGTCGCCCTGAGTCACCCCAATAAAAAGTCGAACCGACGACCCTTCGCGTGACAGCAATAATAGAGTTTTCCCCACTTGACTAGGTGGACTCTATTATTATAGTTGTCACGAATTCAACGTTAGGCCTATATGTGGCGAATCACCGCGCCACATCGTTCCCCAGTTACAAAACATAGCAAGGCTTTGCTTCTAGAAATTACAATGCAGTAATCACAGTTTCGTTTTATGCAGTTCTTCCCAATGCAGCATGTGCTATTTCCTAATACAGTTTCACTCCGATTTGCGTCTCTATGGCAAATGAAGTGAGAGGCAGGAGCAGAACCGTAGTCCAAACTGTTGGGGGTGGCAAATATTTTGACTTTGAGCGAGCAACAGTATTTTCTTCGGGACACCGCCTCTCAAAGCACAAAATGACAAGATATGCTAGAAATTTGGAGGGGACATGGCCCTCTTGCTCCCCTGGCTACGTCTATGGCCAGGAAGAGCGTTTTTACTCATTGATTATGATTTAAGTGACAAAACCTGGAGAAGTGAAACCTGTGACTTGCAGTGAAATCAGGATTAATCTGTACACCTACTCCACAAAGAAGCTAACAGCACATGAAAAACAACAGCTCGTCCGTTTTCTTTTATAATGTCAAGTTTATAGACAGCAACATTTTTATAGTAAAAGCAACAACGGCAGAGTCTCATTCTTACTAAATATTGAATCGGCGACGACAAATATCTTCACAGAACAAGCGGAGGATTTCTTGGCTCAGTGTACCAGTCAAGTACGAAAACTGTTACTCCCACTCTTTTTTATTCGCACGCGCGCACTTACGTCGATGTTACTCATGACATTGAAGTATGCCAACTCCCTCAGCTGATCAAAGGCAAGTTCGTCAAACGACGTTGTGAAGAGCGTATACTTCGTTTCTGGGTCGTAAACGGGAAAGTCTTTGAAGTTATCCATCGATGCTGCGCACAAAACGAGAAAAATAAGGTGAACGTTTGTACTTCAACTTTATTTTAAGTAGGGTTTGTCGGTTTTTGATGTCTCACTTGACCCTGAGTAAGGATAGGGACTCACTGGAAGCTGAGACACTAAACTGGTTGCTTTTCCAAGAAAAGTAGTTGAAGACGTGTTTGTGACTCTTAAAACATTACTCAGAAACGGCAAATAACCAAATGACATCTTTCCTGATTTTTTTTTGCAATAGAAACAATCTAAAAGACAAAACGAATGCAGCGACACTTGCAAAAGTGCCGAATATCAATTATAGTTTATTATAGCGTCATAATTTATTGTAGGAGTCAGTGACATGACTGACTTAAGTCGTGTGTAATAAAGTAGCCGATTATGGAAAGTCGGCCAAACAGGATTGCTAAGCATTTTTTAGTGATAAATTGAATCAACCATGAACTGAAGCTTTAGAGACTGCATTCTTTTCAACTGCATGTACTTGTTGGTATCCATTGGTTATTTGTTTCAAGACCTGGGCTGCAACGATATTGTTTTCGAGAAAATGACTTTTCACTTCTTAGATTGTCGGCGTCTTTACACCAGAATTGCAATACAGTATCTGGATTGCAAAGCTTTGCAAATATTTAAGATATCTGGAAATTCGTGAAAAATGTTTACCTTCTAAAGTTAATTATAAGCAGTGTAAATTCTCGCAATAAGAAAAAATGTTTGTTTTTTAATTAAAAAAAGCCATTAAGTAGGTAGTAATTATCTGTTCATTGAATTAGTGAATCATGTTACATCACGATAAAGTTTCTGTACGAAGTCTGAAATGAAATTGATAGTACATCTACAAATCGACAAACCGTATTTCTGATCCCTTGGTTTGAAATCCTTTTGGCTTTTGAAAGCCTTGTTGCACAATGTGATCCAAATGACAATCGGACAATAGAGATCGTTCTTGTCTTCAAACACGAGACATTCTTGCGGAGGAAGGTTTGCAATATCCTCGAAATTTATTGGCGGGAATTTCATGCCTTGTTGACGCGCATGCGCAGCTGCGCCCATAAGTGGCTGAAAGACACAAATCAGACGTTGAAGCTAAACCCGGTGCCACGTCCTGCAGCTCATGCATGAAGCATTTGGACCACGTGATGTGCAGGTATTCGGTTTGAACGAAATTTAAGTTTTGGTTTGTTTTGACACAACACCTTCGCATTTACAAACGAATTGAGCCACAATAAGTCATGTAAATTCGAATAGCATAAACCAGGGTTTCTCAACTGGGGCCCTCGGTCCTCCTTGGGGGCCACGGAGCGGTTCTCCGGGGGCCACGAGCAGAGGTCTTTACTATATAGCTCTGCCGTGATATTGCAAAACCCTATTGATGAGCAGGGGGGCAACAAGTGTTGAGAGTCTTTGGAAGGGGGCCACAATCCATGAAAGGTTGAGAACCACTGGCATAAACAGATGAGTTACTAAAACATGCTGATAGCAAAAGCAGATCTCTTACTTAAAAACGACGACGACGTTCAAGCCAGCTAACAGCAGGGCAAATGGCACGAAACAGCGAAGCAATGTAAGCCACCAAACATGCGTACAGTAATTACTGTGACGTGTAGATAACATCTCAAACAAAGCAAGTGAGATTACAAAACGTGAAGTGTGCAACTATGAAGAAGGTAAGAGCTATAGAAGTTTAGAAGTTTTAATTATGCTGATCTAAAAAATGTAGTAAAAGTGCTCAATCCACTAATAAGTCACGGGGATACAAGTTTTCATTAATTATGTTGGGTGCCGAACTGATAAAAAGGAATTCGGTAGACCTTCACTTCCTGAGATTATTTTCAAATGCAAAAATCTGAGTTTCTGACCAATTTCATGTCCCAGTTCCAGTGAATGTTTTGCAATGGCACTTTATTAGGATGAAACATTTTTGATACACAGAACCTGGTATAGCCTACTGTTTTTTTGCCCGTGTTAACAGACCTTTACGTTTCGCCGATGTGATTCTGATTGCAGTGCAGTTACCACACATCCACTGCTTTACTGTTTCCTAATATTCGCCCTGATGAAAGTCTATTATTAGTTAGCTGAAACAATGGTGTCGTTTTTAAGTTCACAACAGTTGTGCACAAGATTTCATGATTGTTGCCATGTTGGCTAGTTCTGAAATGAACTATCTCTTATCTTACATCGACAGATTGCAAAATAACTGTTGCCAACATTATTTTTTCTTTGCACAGATACCATTACCTTCATTGTGTCATTGAGCCGAAATTAAAGGGAAAGCGTTATTAGAAGAAAATACATTTTAACGGATGTACGAGGTAAGATCTTTTTTGATTCACTCGAAACCTTCAAGTAAAAATAGCTGAAAATCGCTACACAAATCTACATTTAAACCTTGCATTAGCAGATATGAGTGAAAACCAGGGACGCCGGAACAAGGGTGCATGACGGGGGCACTACCCCCCTCCACTTTTTTCTGACGGAGCAAGAGGTTAGCTTTAGTACAGCCTTGCGTTCGTCCTAGCCGTTCTCACTGACGTTTTTCCTTTAATTTCACGATAAATGTTTTATTTAATTGGGTATTCATTTTTGCCACTACAATGGTTCACACAATGTGCGTGTATTCTCGCTTCAAAACCACAGGCTACTTCACCACGTCACAATGGAAAGCCTACTTTAGAAGCTACTCTCTGTTGGTTGAAACGTTTGAGAAAATCTGTTTCATACCAAGTAATCGAAGTTCGAGTCGGATTCGTACCCGCTAAAGTCGAGTACGAGCAGAAGATCGTTAGATCGTTGAGGCCGCAACATAATATCGGTCGGCACGTTCAGATATATCCCTGGAAAAAAGTTATGTTTTTGTCAGTGGAAGTGTCTCCGTGATATAAAAACAAAAGTTTATACATCTGCTAAAACCAATCTAAACAATTTAAAAATGCAACCACGGTTTCGCATTCTGTACGCTGGTTCTGCAGCAAACATGCTGTGTGCGAAGCTCTACGGACAAAGGTCGAGTATATCAACTCACACTTCCGTGAACCATACAGGCAAAGCCAAACACAGATGTCAGTTACAAAAAGCGAAAGTGCTGGCCACCTACATTTGATTCTTTTTGCCTTTAAGGGGTGGTGTGATTGATTTAACAAATGTAATTGGAAGGCCAGAGTCTGTGCTCTGCTGTCGTTTCTATTCGCAGTTTGATGGCCTTGATTTATTGATGAATGTAGTAATAATTAATCACGTGCCTTGCTCAAGGCGCGACTCTTGGCTTGGCGTCCATCGCCACTCGTTTAATTGGAAGTGTGGCATTTGTTATCGGGCAGTTGTGTGAGGCATGAGTCGGCTCGGTCGCCAACGTTTTTGTTCGTTGCATGTAGTTCTGTTCTAAGACCGTTTAAACTTTGAATAAAGTCTTCTATACTGCAG
>Ga0210059_1014796_pt1 | contig 11473 bp, 5 predicted proteins | sample Ectturendosymbi2_FD_188042 | JGI IMG/M metagenome (GOLD analysis project Ga0210059, IMG submission 188042) | Ecteinascidia turbinata endosymbiont from Florida, USA - Sample 2 (SPAdes) (version 2) | ecosystem: Host-associated > Tunicates > Ascidians > Unclassified | place: Key West, Florida... | reverse complement strand
ACTGCATTTGAACAACGGGAAAAAGAGGTTCGCAGCTTGTTTGCTGCACAATATTGATATCGCAGTTGTCTCTGAATGTCTTTGTCATCTGAGAGCTCAGTATCCAATAAAATCCGCAGATATTTGTAATGGTCAACAGATTTTACGTATTGACCACCAAATTTCAAGACTGGAGTGGCTATGCTTTTTTCACGTTTAACCTTAAACGTCATGCAAACAGTTTTGTTGCAGTTGAAGATAATCCCATGTGATTCTGCATACGCCTGGCACACATCTAGTATTTTTTGCAACCAACGTACACTTGGACAGAACACACAAATATCATCGGCAAACATCAAGTGATTTAATAAGGCTTCGCCAATATGACACCCTGCTTTAATGTTGTTTAGTTCATTTGACAAATCATCTAAATAAACATAAAAAAAAGTTATATAAAAAAAATTTATTATTTATGAGCTTGTGTTAGGAAATTTTGATTGTAGTCTTGAATTTGTTTTTTCTCTGCTGTTACTTCAGCCTTTCAACTTTTCACCTGTAAGCTTTGCTTGAAATTTACAGGACTGAGGATGCATAATTTTATGTGAAATCGATTTCGTATTAAAAATTTGCTGATCGATTCCTTGCTTACACCCGTCGTGGAAAGTACATACTTGAAACTGGTTTAAAATCTCAACTAAATCCTCTGACAAAAATACACCAAATTTTTCGTATATACTAAATAAAAAAATTGTATACCAAGCACTTTGAAAATATACCAAATTTTTCAAATTTGTTATATATATATATACCATTTGGCAACACTGGCCCCAACTCCTGTATAACGTGGTACTCTATAAAAGACGGATATCCGTCAGAAGCGGATCTTGGTTGCGGATATAAAATGACGTCGCGATAATCGATATTTTGCAGTGAGCAATGACACCATAACGTTAGTAAAAATAGTTTTTGTTGCTAAGCTACGCTTGCAGCCACCGTCCCTCTCGTAACTAACAGGATAATTCCATTCTTGATAACAAAACAAGCTCCAGTGCAGGGTTGCCAAGTATGAAAAGACATTTCAAGCTACAAAAATTGCAAAATACCGCTAGAATCTGCTTGAATAAGACCACTTGTATGAACTGCTAGACCAATTATCCGCTAGAATCTAGCGGATTTAGGCATGCAGACCAGTTATATAGGCTACAGGATTAAAATCCGTTAGATCTAACGGAAAATCCGCAAAATTGGCAGCCCTGCCCCAGTGTGACCGAATTGAGGTTTCAACAGTTGTGAAAATATTAAAATTAAAACATCGTAACTTTTTAGCATTACGTAATACGTAATCGGGGAAAAATTGTATTAAATTGCAACAACCAATATTTTTTCTATTGTATTTTTACCTTTATTGATTGTGTAACAAGATATTTTTCCACTCCGGTAGCGTCATCACACATCCGTTAACGATATCCACGTTGACGCACATCCGTTCTTTATATTGTACCTAATGATTACAGAACGAGCTGTTAAGGCAAACCGTAGAGTCGTAAATCAAAGACTGCTCATAGTTGTCAATGACACAGGAACTGCCAATGATTCCAGACCCACACAGTCTCCTCGCCACGAGAAGCTTTGGTGGGATTAGCTCATGCCCCCAAGCACAGTTCCAACCATATAAATCAGTGGAGTTTTTATCAAATTTTCAGAATGTGAAGCTACCCTGCACAAACAAGAAGTCCCCCTACTGATGACTTTCTGTCGACGGTTCTGGCTTCGCAGTTTGTAAGTTTCTTACCACAAAGAATAGAAGACGCAGCAACACTGATTTGGGTCTATCTATACCAGGGGTCTGAAGCATGTGCGACCCGGTTGTGTTCGCACATCTTCAGTGGGGGATTGATCCTCGAACCTCGGGAAGGATGGATTGTGACGTCATCGATGTTAACTCCGCACCAGACGAATCGGCCAAAGAGAGCTCTTACCTCCATGTGAATGGAAGACACTTATAAGTGTCGCTTGCTTGGTCTTTCCCTTCTCCTCGCTTTGGCCAACTTTGCTCACATGCAGCGGTCACACTAGCATGACTGCTACAGGTCACCAACTGAGAGCTAATTCTTGGTACAATTCATGCGAAGGGCTACCAAGTACCAGTTTGATACACAGACTACTGAAATAAAAATTTGCTCAATTTGTCTTCAAATGTTATGACTAATAAAAATTAAAGATATTCATCAATGTGAAGACACGGATCATGTATATGCTATTGTCAGAACAGGTCCGCAGGTGACCCACATGGTCCCTACGGGCGACCTGGTGCCCGCGGGCACCATGTTGGTGACACCTGATCTATACAAACAATATGACTTTTTTAAAACCTTTTTCTAAAGATAAAGCAATGTGTGAAATTCCGCAACAGTTGGGCTATTTTTTTCAAATGAACAAAATTCAGTGAAAAAAAAGATTTTGTTATTTGGTTTCCACGACATTAACACAAAACCAAAAAATGCATCACTGCGTAATCCAGTTGAATGACCATCAGATTGTCGATTCCGATGGACCAAAGAACAACCAAAGCAAGAAATTTACACAATTTTGTAGCTTTCTTAAGGTTTATCGGGATGATTTCTCTCACGCAGAAATCAACCGGGATGTCTGTGGGACATGTTTCTACGTCCAGATGACAAAAACTAGTGGTATTCATAAAGTATATTTCCAGAAATCTGTCTTGCCGTCAGACACGTTTTCTTTACTTAGGAAATTGACATGAAAGTATAGAAAAATCGTGCCGCTTTTGATGATTTACCTCCTCCCAGTTGGACGAATATGTGACCTCGATTGGTAATCAACGGAAGCCCTGCAGTTTTCCCAACCAACTATAATTCCAAATTACTCTTGAGATTGCCGCCCAGCGAAAATTTCTTATTTTAAGTTATGCATTACAGTGCATTTTTTTTCTTCTTCTTTATGCAGGTCACATAAACAATTGGACTTGTTGCACAAGTTAAAAATGAAAGGCCAGATTGTAATACGTTAGGGACATATTACAAATTTAAGCAATATGAACAGCAAACAATAAAAAGCAACAGTAGTTTGTTTGGAGCACAACTTCTCAAACCACAAAATGACAAGATATGCTAAAAATTTGTGGGGGGCATGGCCCCTTTCGCCCACCTGGCTACGCCTATGGATGCGGTCCTGCTTGCAAGGTAACATACAGTCTTAACTGTGGTTTCGTTGAAAACATATTATGGCAATGCTTACTTGAAAAAAGTAGGGAGGCAACATAAACGTCTATCTTGCAAGGTGATTTTTCGTTGTTTTGAAGATTAAGTTGCTTTGATTTACCTTATCAAACCCAACATAGGTTTATAAATATCGTTAAATGTGGGCTAGCCCAGACCAGTGGCAATTCTAAGGGGGGGGCTGGGTGGGCCATGGCCCCCCCAGATTTTTTCTTGGCCCCCCGTTTGGCCCCCCCAGTTTTTTCTTAATTTTCCGTTTAAGTTTGTTTGGTTGACATACGCAGGGTTGCCAAATGCGTTTTGTAAAAATACCGACCATTTTGTCAACAGCGTCAGATCTAAGCTGTGTCGCATTTCATAGACGGCGCAGGGAAAGTAGAGACAATTCGTATTGTTAAGCCACAATTAATAATTATGCCTGTATTTTGACTGATTCGTTACATTTCGGTGTGTGTGTGTGTGTGTATGACGTGACAATCGCGCCAAGGATTGCGTCAACAGCAGGATATAAACTTCGCTAAAGAAACTGTCCTGACAAGATTCACTACAAGAGTCTTTATGATTTGAGAATTCTGCGTTAGTTCTTTTTGAAGTTACAGCAAATTATTCATTTTCACAATACCGCCTTCAGACACTGATTCTCAAAAAAGCGGCCTCTGCTAAATTAGCGGTAAAATACCGGCAAGGCCGCTGAAATACCCGCCATCAGACAACCTTAGACATATGCAGTAGAAAAGTTTCAGCCAGTAATATTTTAAACGATAATTTAGAAACCCTCTAGCCTGCATTCAATATTTCCCGAATGCATGATAAGCTGTGTTGTTGTTTTTGACGGTCTGGAAACTAGAGTCCTTTATGACTACACACACCGGGGTTGTATTGCAGTTGACTGCATCGCCTTAAACTACTGAGGCAAGCACAAGAGAAATATGGCAATTCGGGGCATTAACTAACAGGAAAGCAACCAGCAGCAGTAGAGCTCCCTCACTGAGTTCACTCTACTACTGCTAGGTGGCATTATCATTATACAGGGTAAGAGAATTACGACAATTCGCTTGTGGTGACTATCACAGTGACTTGTTACTCGTGGGCACCATCTAGCGGTGACCATTTGTTTACATGCGGCGTCATCTTCTGGCCGCCACAGTTGCTCGCATCCTGCGTGAAATTTAGTCAGACAGTGGTCGTAGTATTGAATCCGTTTTGAAACTAAGAAACAATTATAGAAGTGGGAAGATTGATCTTTCGTGCACTTCAGTGTGGGATGTAACTGGATTATATTAATGTCAGCAGATTGTTGCTTGCCCCAGTAGCAAAAGGTCTGTGAAAGCCTTAGGAATTGGTTTCAGTTAATTTGTTTCAATTTATCCTGGCTGTGGTATTGCATTCGACTGCCTTGTGTATACAACCACGAAACATCTTACATAACTGGTTCGTGACTACAGTTTTAACTCTACCCACATGTCCTGCAACCTCATAGAATTTTGTACGGTTTTCTGTAATGATTAAGAAAGTAATTCTTTCGCGTAATTCAGCTCTTTGCCCCGGAGGTCAAACATTTCCATCAGAAAAACACTTAAAAGAATTCACAAAACATATTCAAATAGTGAAAATGATTTTAAACGTGAAATAACTTCGGCAAATAATTTGTTTTGGAAAGAGTCGAAGCTGGGTATATCGCTCGAACAATTTTTGTCATTTATAACTACTTATAAAGCTGTGTTTGATTGTTACTGGTAGCTGTAACACTTCCCGTCACCAGTGCTTCATGCGAGAGAAATTTTTCAACAATGAAATTAGTGAAAACATTTCCCAGAAATTCCATTACCAGTGAAAGATTGGGTAACGTTGACATACTTTCAATTGAAAGGTAGCCTACGAGCTGAAAAATAGATTTAGATGATTTCGTTGATGAATTTGACAGTCGACATGATAATCGAAGGATTACGTTACGTTGAGGTGATGATACAAAATTTGAACGTAGCCTGTGCAGTGATCTGTATGGGAATTGTGTTGCTCATTGTCTTTTTGTCTGAATCTTTTTTGGTTTAGAGATAGTACGTGTTTCGCGTATGACAAGACAGTCATAAATCATCGCAGGGTTGAAAAGTCAGTTTTTGAGAATCTCTCAGAGGAAAAAGCAGTGTGAATAATAAAATGAACGACTTTGTTGGGAATATTCTGCAAAATAAGTTTTACGCCTGCTGTTGCATCTTGCTGTCAGGTACACGCAGATGCACACCTATCTGCGGCGCTGCTGTCCTACTTAGGTGTAACTGGCGCCGAAACCTCGCTGCTGTTAACTGCATACTGCATTGAATGGTCCTCACCCTATCCACGCTGCACACTCATAGTAGTAGTTGCATAACATTGCTATGGTTAAGCTACACCACAATTACAAAATGTCCATGAGCTACCACAAAAGCGGATGTCAGTAGTCAAGTTGTTCTAATTCATAAACATATTACTTTGTTCTGAATTCCCTCGATATCAGTAACCAGAGCCGCGTCAACCGCCCTCCGTGCACCCAATTGGCGGGCCACGCTGTTACAGAGGACCCACAATTCAGAACTAAAACGCCCCAAAAAAATTTAACCCCCCAAATTTAAATATGAAACACTAGAAATCAGTGAAGTTTTTGTCAATCAGTGTCCTTTACTGTCCTGCAATTTATAGACGGAGAAGTACCTGCCGCTGTTACTTGGAACAACATCGCCTGATCAGTGCCGGTGCTGCATTTAGGTAAACTAGGCGGCTGCCTAAAGAGCTAGGCCAAACTGGGCGCCAAAAAGAGCCAAAAAGTATACAACTATGTGGTTTTCAAAGTGACGAACGTCCACCAAGTAAAAGTGAATGAACACGATGAAGTGAATGGAACACACGTTCATGCAGTTTTTCAGGTTTGCTGCATGAGGTCAATACTTTGTTATTAATTTCGATTTCATATTCATCTATTAAACTTTTCTAATGTACAAAACTTCCTTCTTATTTCCGCAATGTACAATGTGATGATATGTAGAGTAAGGATCTTTGTATAGGACGGGTGGGCGCTTGAATGGATTTTACCTAGGGCAGGGTTGCCAAGTTTAAAAAGATCTTTCAATCGAGAAAAATTGTAAAATACCGCTGGAATCCGCTTGAATAAGACCAACTGTATAGGCCGCTAGACCAATTAACCGTTATAATTTAGCGGATGAAGACCGCCAGACCAGATATTTAGCAGCTACAAAGGAATAAACTCCGCTAGATCTAGCGGAAAATCCGCTAAATTGGCAACCCTGGCCTAGGGTGCTTACAAGCCTATCAATAATGTGTTGTCAAGACGAGGAAGGTATGCCCTCCTTCGTTTGTCAACTTCACATCAATAATTTTAAGGTCACCATTTCTGTTATTTTCATTTCTTGATTTTCCTGGCCCTGCTGCTTTACCAGAGTGCCTTCATGTTGAAGCCTTCACTAAATCATGTTTCGGCCATCCAGTGTAGATAGGTTAGGAACGCTGTCGAAACGCCAGCATTATTGGCGTTAATAGACTATTTGAGCAATTAAGTTTTGGCAGGGTTGTCTATGGGACATATTTATCTGTCCCATTCCCATCCCATCCCGTAGCAATTTATGCTTGTCCCATCCCATGGGATTCCCATTACATTATCATAATATTAATATGGAATACAATTCAATTAAAATTATTAAATTTATGAAAGTTCAGGTTTAGTATCTACTAAATAGGACTACATGCACAAAGAGACATGCAAAACGACAAAATTTATTGACTTTAAAATCCAGAAGTATAGTCTAAGTATGACAATTCATTAACATTCTGACACTCTCATTCTATTTCTGAGTCTCATGGGAAATACAAATGGATGCTGTCCCGTCCCATCCCATGGGACGTTTCCCATGGGATTCCCATAGGAATCCCATTCCCATGGACAAGCCTGCGTTTTGGTTTTAGGACGCATCACCTTTTTTAATCAAACAGATTCTAGATGGCACTGAAGACTTTCTGGCGACGGTTCTGTCGAAATTGTGTCCGCAAATGGAACCAAAAAAATAGTGAAAAAAATTAGGTTATTTTGTTGTTTAGGCCATTTGCCCTCGGGATGTGCCGTAATGTCGATATATCTTTTAGAAATCACCATTGGGGACCCCTGTAAGCATTTTGGGGGGAGCAGTGTTGGGCTGCAGCGACAATGTCAAGAGCAAAAACGGTCACAATAAAACTAACGAAAAAGACAGCGGTGAAGTTATCTCGCCACACTCCCATTACATATTTATTGAGTAGCCTACCTCACTGGCCTCGTGTAATCTGAAACAAAGGATTCAGGCGTTTTGTTCCACACATTATATGTAACAATAACCAATTCTCAACGCCAGAAAAAGAGAATACTCATTGTCATTCACTTCAATCATTCGCGCTCGTGCTCCTATAAAGATCTTTTGTTAGCGGCATAGTAAAAAAACGTGGTTTGAACCTAAACAAAATACAAATATAATACTTACAGGAATGCTGGAAATTGTCTTTACTTCCAAAATTTTAGGGCCCCCAGAAATCGGGGGCTCTAGGCTTAAGTCTTTTCAGCCTAATGGTAAATCCGCGCCTGCCTACTTGTATCTATGTCAGGATGGAATTCGTGGTTGGAACCATTTCGCTTTCATGTGAATTGCGTTCACTTTCGAAAGCTGCTTTCGTTCATGTGAGGCTGGCACAACTGTGTACGAAAAATGGTATTTCGATTTACATGTGCAGTGCTGTGGAAGTTGCATGGTTAGCACAGAATTTTCGACATAGCAGTATACGTGTGTTTTTGCATCTACATTGGCGTTTAGGTGTCCCTAGTGAATATTAACGCAAGTTCATCTTTAATGATATTCACAAGCCTATGTGGGGTTTGATAAGGTAAATCATAGCAACTTAATCTTCAAAACAATGAAAAATCACCATGCGATATAGACATTTATGCTGCCCCCCCTACTTTTTCCTTGACCCCGCAGTGCCCTCCCCACTTTTTTCATTCTAGAATCACTGTGGGTACGTGCTTCAAATGCAACCATTCAGCCTCTCATTAAGCTCCAAAATAAAACAATAAATCCAACTAACACGGGATCATTAGAACATTTCCAGCACTTAAACATCTTATGCCTTCCCAAATGATATAGCTTTTCAGTAGGCAAATTCATGCACTCTTATCATAACAAACTACTTCCAAATCATTTTGATGAACATTTTATTCCACTCAGCTCTATTCATTATCACTCCACAAGACTAGCAACCTCTAAAAACCTGTTTTTACCTAGAGTTAACTCTTCCTCAGGAAAATGTTCTCTTAAATTTATTGGCCCAAAAGTATGGTCTCCAATACCAGACGATATTAAATTTTCAACCATCTTTACCTTTAAATGGAAACTTAAAAACACCTCCTACATGAACAAAATTCCCAATTATGAACTTTAGCAACATTTCACTTGTCTAGAACAAAATACTGTGTATTCTAGTATCCTGTAACTCGGCTTATTTTTTGTGTATATTTACTTTTTCGTATTTTCTGTGTGCACATTCTATGCTTTTCGGCACATAAGTACACCTCTTGTTTTCTTCTGTTTTGCTTTTTTTGTACCTCATTAATTAGTTTTTGGAACTTTTTTATTACTAATATTTAATTTTTTTATATTGCTAAACATATTTCAACCACACCAAATTCCTTCACTTAAATTCGATCCACTCATCTGTGTACGTAGGCATGCGGCTTCACCTGTACATTTTCTTCACCATGTTCTGCGTTCATTCGTTTTTTGTTTTTATTTTCATTATGCTTATTTGATGTCCAATTGTTGTTTCTCAACACTAGTCACAAAGTGATAAACGGGGCTGGTTGACGAGATGACCGCCACGGTCTTTCGCCAATCCTATATGACACAGCTCCCTTCTTTGTTGACACTGATCAGCTATTTTGCCATTGTGTTTTCATTTGGTCTAATGTTCGCTAATGTTTGGTTTACTGCATGCGATGGCTTTTATGGTGCTTCTGCTTGTTGTCTGAGTCATATGAAACAACAAACCATTACCATTACCTTTATTCTGCAATCTAATTAAAGGGAGTAAAGTGGTTTTATTGGCCCTTCCCAATTTAAGTATTGAATAAGTTGAATAGGAATGGAAAAGAGCAAAAAAACAGATTTGAGCATTGAAATATTGGTATAGTGTTTTTATTGGCAGCATGTAAAACAAAATTAAAACGAACGTTTCAATTGACAAGCATGCAAAACGACTCTTACTAAAGCCTCCGACGCCTTGCGACTTCGAGTCCGCAACACTGATTTTAAGTCTTCAAAGCAGAAAGTTACGCACAAAACATGATTTCGCAAAAGTTATGAGCAATGCCTTAACCTCTGAATGGCTCTCAGCTTTATAACAAAACACACGCCTAAAAAGATATTGTACCAAGATTATCATAAGCGAACGTTTCGCAGAAAAGTTGCAACTATCGTGAAATGACTACCAAACCTGGCCTAAACATTGCAAATGCAGCTGGATAGCGCAGTCGCAGTCTGTTCAATTTTTCATTATTGGCACGCATTGTTACGCTCGGTATTGCTCAAGTCACTGTATTTAAAAACTTACTTTGTGCGTCCTTTAAATATAATCCGAGGCTCTCTTGATTTAAAAAAAAACAAATAATAAATGAGCCCTGAAATGGTCTCAAAAGTTTCCTACAAAAATAGACAAAATCATAAAAATGTTTTTTGGTATACCCGCTAGGTGGCAAAATCTGCAAAAAGCTTTACAAATACATCTGCCCAGGCGAAATGTGGGCAAAGACTGAGCTTTGGAGCAAAACATGACTTTTATAGGTTTTGTATAAAAAAGAAGAAAAATATTTTGACAGGTTCGCTTACGCTGAAAGGAAGTGAAGCATGTAGTCAAAATATTTCGCGCGCAATATTTTGGTGCCGACAACCTATTGGGTTTTTCTGAGTAATAGAAGTTTTGTTTCGTCCTGACGACGTGTGAACTGGTTTCGAAAGTCACAGAGGGACTAAAGTTGTAATAAACTTAACCAATTTTTTCATCAGCAATAAAATATAAGAAATATTGCGTATTGTAACCAGAGCTGGATTAAAGGGTAGGGGGCCCGGGGCAATTTTCACTGCAGGGCCCCCATGACGTATTTCATGATGTCATCGTTTGTAAAATTTGTTTTCGCTGATTCGAAGTGTTCTCGTTTGCTTTTTCCAGTAGTCGATATGTGCCTGCCGTATTCACTCGATTGTAAGCCGCACGAAATGGTGTTAAAAATTAATGTAATCTGCCCTTGATTGTAAACCGCACTTGAACACAGGTTACCTAAGCCCCTGAGGCGCATTCGCGACCTTCGCATACTCGTGCGTTACCCTTGGCATCCCTGGTATTAGAATGATGCTTACACCACTACAACTGCCTTATGTTCGTCATAATCCCTCCTGTGTCGGATGTGCACGTGATGCTAAAGAAAATCGAATGCGAAAGAAGAATTCGGTCGATAAAACGTAGCCAAGGAAAGACTGAGCGTCATCTATACTTCACGATAAAGTAAAGAAACAAACAATGTTTCAGTCGCGGCGTTTTAGCTAACATTGCCAGATTTTTGCGGTTTGTCTCCTTAAACTTTGCCATTTTCAGCTGCTGATGGTGTTTGATTTGAAAGGAGCTGGTGCATTGCAAGTGTGCAGGCCAACCTCACCACAATTATTGCAACAGATTTCGGCATCGCGCAAGCTAAACACTGCAATCTCGTTGTCTGCTCTTCGTTCTACAAATCGACTGATCAAAACCTTTACTGACGGGCCATGCAATGACATGTGGTGTAAATGTCTTGACAAGCTTCATATGTTTATGACGTAACGCAGTGTTTTTCAACCTTTTTGCTGCAGCGGAACCTTCCGCGAATGTTTGCGTTACTCATGGAACCCTATGCAATGATCCAAGTGTCTATCCTAGTACTTTCTTAGAACATAGAACTTTGGTTGCGAATCGTCCCAGGCAATTTTTGTCTGTTTCGGCAGAACCCCTGGCAGTCACTCGCGGTTGAAAAACAACCCCGGTTGAAAAACACTGATGTAACGCAAGCAGAGCCGGATTAAAGGGTAGGGGGGCCCGGGGCAATTTTTACGGGTGGGCCCCTATGACGTAATTCATGACGTCATCGTTTGTAAAAGTTATGTTTTCGCTGATTCGCAAGGTTCCCGTTTGTTTTCCGGTAGTCGAGAATGTGCTTA
>Ga0210059_1014794_pt1 | contig 11473 bp, 9 predicted proteins | sample Ectturendosymbi2_FD_188042 | JGI IMG/M metagenome (GOLD analysis project Ga0210059, IMG submission 188042) | Ecteinascidia turbinata endosymbiont from Florida, USA - Sample 2 (SPAdes) (version 2) | ecosystem: Host-associated > Tunicates > Ascidians > Unclassified | place: Key West, Florida... | reverse complement strand
CGAGTGCCAGAATGGGCAAAATAACTGTGATGTTACATCGGCGTCATGCAGTAATTTCATTGGGAATTTCAGTTGCGAGTGTCTTCCAGGTTTCATGGGAAATGGCACCGTTTGCTCTGGTATGTTTCCAATTACCTACGTTGTCAGCACTTTTTGATTGCAGTTGCAACAGCACATGCTGTCAAGAAAAAAAAAACTTTTTCAGATGTAAATGAATGTTTGAATACTACTGATTTTTGCAATACAGCTGGTCATGGAGTGTGTGAAAATCTTCCTGGTGCTTACTCATGTTCCTGCCAATCGGGATTTAGTGGTAATGGGACAATATGTTTGGGTGAGCAACTTTCATTTTTGGTTTCTTTGATACGTAATGTTTTTCTCTTAAAAAACGCTTGTTTGTTTAGACGTTGATGAATGCTTGATGGAAATCGATGATTGTCATGATATTGGTGGAAACTGCACTAACACCAATGGTAGTTTTTTATGCAACTGTGAGCATGGTTTCTCTGGGGATGGATTCACTTGCCAAGGTAAACTCTTTAGAGACCGCGAAAGCCATTGTATTGGCTCGGATATTTTCAGTCTTAACACGCCGTCTGTTAGAGCTAGATAGCTAATCGAACTCTAAAGCTAATCGAACTCTAAAGATGCAAAGTCTTCTAGTCTGATTTTCAAAAATTGGGCATTTTGGGCTTCGAACATTTTGCGGGGCAGTCTGACGTCACGGGGTGATCCAAGTGACGTCATCTGCCCTTGAGAAAAGCTTCAAGTTGCAATTACCTGTTTTTTCTTTTGAAACAAGCGAGGCGAAAATCCGCGTCTTCAGAGCACTTGATTGGCTTTCTAGAGTTAGCGGATGCCAAGCTATGGCCAAAAATGTATATTTTTTGTTTATTCTAATTAACAATCTATAATCGCCAACGTTTCAGGACGACTTCCTCGGGGCAATGCGTTTTACTAACCTACATTCAAACAAAAAAATGCCCACGATGAAAAGCGAAACGTCGGTAAATAAACCAAATAAAAAGTCACGACCAGAACAACGACTTACATTTGTTTGAAATTACACCTGGTGTGTGGCGACGACTGCTACAAAAACTTGAGCAGCAGAAAGTACAGAACAAAGCAGTTTGATTCATTGCTTGTTTGCTCCGCAGATATTGACGAGTGCTCGGATGACACAAACAACTGCGACGTGAATTTTGGAGTATGTTCAAATGCTTTCGGAAATTTTTCTTGTGGTTGTGTGGAAGGTTTCTCATTGGCTTATGATTTTCTTGCGTGTATTGGTAAGTCCAATTACTTTTTCAAACGCCCTGTGATGGACAGATAATTGCGAGTGTATTTCGTTCGTCATGCATTCGTCCTAGATTTTTTTGTGTAGGACCCTTGCATAGTGCAAACCACTTCGATCATCAACTTACCGTCGTTGGTTTAGAAGGTTAAGTCCTCGTATGGTCTTAACATTAGCTCTTGACTTTCGGAATGGCACGCCCTTAGATGTACAAAAAACAAAAAACGCTGACATCCTTGTTTCCTTTTTTAAAAAGTTTTCGTAACTGCATTCATTTTATCGTGATTGGCTTGGGGAAACCTGGTGTATGCTTTTCACCTGTTGCTATTACTTTGTTTGCGAGTCCAGTATTAGTATCTTCTGACTTCCAAGTACATACCCAGAAGCTGGGTTTGTTTGGTTAAAGAGATTTGTAAAAGGTATCTTTTTGTTAATGCTGAAAGGCTGCAGTCTTCGGTTTTACTCATCGGTGTTAATTTGAATACTTCAACTGTGTCAAAATGAATACATGTCTTCTATCAAATAGGCTACATGTCTTCTGTGCAGGTGTTATGTGGCTGGATTAGGACCTTTAACAAAGGCGTTTTAAATTACTTTGAACAGATAATGATGAATGCTTGGATGGCAATGATTCCTGTGCCTTGATTGGTGGTAACTGCACCAATACTGTCGGCAGCTTTACTTGTGCCTGCCTATCAGGTTACACTGGTGACGGACACATTTGTGCTGGTTAGCGCCAACTTTATTTTGAATGAAACCTTGTTTGATTTCGTTCATTTAGTTACGTTTTCGTTGTGTTTAATCCATTTCACACTTTTCTGTTTTTTGCGCTTCTTGGACGATCTGACAATAATTTTGATTTTAGCCTTTAACGTTTTTAGTCAAAGTAGTTGTTGACTTATTTCGCTTTTTATTTTAGCAGTGACAGGTGCCAGCAAGCGAAAAAGTGCTCAATTGTGTGGTGATACTATGCTAAAATTCGTGCTAGACACAAACTTTCGTTTCCTGTACACTTTTTAGATCTTCGACAGCGTCATTACGGTTTATCTTGCTAGAACCTTTATTAAAGTTGCGATCGGGACAAGTTGAAAGAGTTTTTTTTTATGGACTTATAGTGACAGCGATTAACGGAGTAGCGAGAACGCACAACCACAGCGTGATTTTCATTTGTAATGATAGGCTGCGTTAAAAACTTACTGTTGATGCTGGTGATCGCCGAATCCCACCGTCGCACAGAGTAAGATCTCATTATCATGGTTAAAGTTTTGTGTTGTATTACAATCTGGATTTCATTTTTCACTGAGACATTTCGATCATATGTGTCATAATAGCGTTAAAACTCGCCGTAACAGTATTCGGTAGCCTACCTTTTCAGACGTTATGACGTAACTGACTTAATTTTATTCGGTCATTCAAAAAAAAGTCGGCCTTTGACTGAAAAATGACCAAAAACTAATTCCAGGGTGCAATTCTCACACACTAGTTTGCGACTGAAATGGAGTGTTGTTATTTTTTGCTTTTTCGAAAAAGAACATTTGTAATTGAGACAACTTAAAAAAGTTAATGTTTTCTCAGTGTTGGTTTTGTTGCAGATGTCGATGAATGTGCAGATGGATCTGACAACTGTGCTTCAGATTTTGGAAACTGCACCAACGCATTGGGGAACTTCACGTGTGCCTGTCTACCAGGCTATTCAGGCGATGGAACCTTTTGCTTAGGTCAGTGGTTTTCAACCATTTTTGTACCGCGATCCATTAAATAGGAACCCGCTGTAGCGCAAAGACCCCCATCTAAAACTTGATTAAAGCATATCTAATGCAGCTTCGCGCATAAAATATCTACCCGTGGCTGCTCCAAAAATGGTTGACGACCCTCAGGTTGAAAAACACTGGCTTAGGTGTTCAATGCGTTTTTCTGCAAGACAATTTTTCTGCATGAAACAGAAAGCATGATGCAATTTACAGTAAACCTCGGTTAATCCAGATTAGGTTAATCCGGATCTTCGCCAAAACCCGATGAAACGGGTGGTACGAATGATTTCTAACGTTTTTTTTTGTAAAAATATTCGGTTTATTCGGATTTTTTAATCCGGATCTTCGCCAATACCGGATAAAAGCTTCCCTTTTCACATCTTGTAATCCGGATTTTTTTGCTCTTCCGCGCTGTTGTGTTCTTAAGTGCCTTGACTGATCTCTAGGAAATATTTGGCAGCTTTCAGACGCAACACAAACGTGCTCACGATCACCGACAAGCGTATAGAATTTTAGTAATAACAGCCTCAACTGAACGCAACATTCAACTGATCGTAGAGACGATTATTACGTCACACACGGGCATAACATATCACATTGAACGTAACGCTCAGGCACGTCGCCGCACCACGGCTTCAGTCTATTGATCAGTATTGAGTGTGTGTGTAAACATTATCACTGAGTGAATTGTACTCGGTAAGATGTCTGGAGGGCATTACCTTCCAAACAGAGTCACTGTTTATGGACCAGTCGCAGAAATCTGTGTGTCAGTTCAAAATACTAAATTTCAAGTTCCATCTCAAGTTCAGGTCAACGTCTGAAAATCTGTGGAACTTCGTGCTGAATCGACAGACAGGCAGATTTCCACCCTTTCTGGGCTCATCATTGGAGCACAAGACAGAGCTTATGTTGGAACTGACATGTTTTTGTCCAGTTTACGACACCACCAACTGGAAATAAATTCCTTATGGCGGGTCTTGCGTTTGGTGATGAAATAAACATGGCGTAGTTAATTAATCATATATAAATATACGCATATATGTAAATATGGGATGAAATAAACGGCAAACGTGAGGTCCACAGGTAGATTGTGCATTGGTTGTGCGTCTGGAATTAGAATTATAGTTTGCGATTTGAAGATAATTAGAAATTCATCTACTGACAAACTTTTAGATCATCTTTTAGTGGAGATAAATGTTTTCACTTCTGGTTGCACCATTTTTTCAAGTTTAGCATGTACAGCATCTTTACAGAAAGAATCCCAGACAAAGTTACGCAATATCGAAGTGGAAGTTTCTTGCGCAGCACCGATTTGCTTCCTTCGAATGTTGCAGTTCTTTTTTATTATGTTACAAGATGACGACGAGTGTTCAGATGGCACACACAATTGCTCGAAAACTGTCGGGATTTGCAACAACACCTCGGGCGGCTTTACCTGCGCCTGTCAGTCAGGTTACGATGGCGATGGATATAATTGTACCGGTATGAAACTCCTTTCGATTGCAACTTGTTGGTGTCTTGATCTAAATAATGAGTTGTTTGAATTTACTTTGCATTCAACTGACGTCAAAGCTTTACTTGGAGTAATTACGGAAACAGCTCAACTACATACCGAGGTAATTGTTGTCTGGCGATTGGCTTCACGTAATAAACATAACAACTTCAAAGGATATCACTTGTGGTGTTCACTGGAGCTCGACCGATAAGATTTTTTGGGCCGATACCGATGTTTTTCATTTGTCATTACCGATAACCGATGCTGATACCGATGTTTTTGCATTAGTCAAGCCACAGCTGAAAGACATCACAGTGCATTTTTTCCTTCAGTATGTGGGCCACATAAACAAAATAAATATATATTTGACTACACAAGTTACAATTATGAAGGAGCAGATTGTCATTGTTAGAAATAGACACTCCTGGAGTTATTTCGCATTCAGCCAAGGATGATTGGTTGAACTGGTCACATGATGAATTTAGACCACTTGACTTGCTCATTTGACTGATGTCTGTAACAGCTCAGTCTGATGGACAAGCATTGTCATGGTTTCACTGCTGGCAAACTCTTAGCAGCTTCTTGTTTGCGTTGTGTGAAATGCAGGCTCAACCCAAACCGTAAAACTGATCACTTCAAACAGTCGTGTTCGACTAAACGCTAAAGGCTGATTTCTCATGGGGAAAGGGCACGGCTCGGCACAGTCGCGCAAATTTTTTTGTTTGTTTTGTTGTAATTTAGGATTTGTGCTGAAGCGTGCTCGGCATGTGCTGTGCCGTGCCACTTTTCGAAGGCCGTGCGAGGGAAAATATGATTTCGTGCCGGTGTGTGCGCACGGCTTGTCACGTGACCTGGTGTTGCCTGCTTCGAAATACGCGACGTCCGGGTTTTGCTGTTGTTTTGTGGAATGATTTCACGCAGCTCTTGAGTATAGCCTTCACTAGTTGCAGTGTTGTAACCGAAAGATAGTAGAAGCCTTCACTAATTCCAGTGTAGCCTAAAGGTAGGAAAACGATTGAAAAACAAGCTTTTATGAACGTGATGATTTAGGCTGAAGTTCAGTAGTTTTCAAAATAATTCTCCTCTAGTAGGCCTTTGTCAATTTGTTACTGTAGTTAAAATAGTTATTGTTGAAAGCAGTTACTGTGGTTAAAATAGTTATGGTTGAAACTTGCTAGGAGAGATCCTGTTTTCCTAGCATGTTGCAGATGAAATTGTGTGAAAATTTGCGTAGATTCTTTGCAAATTTGAGAAATGACATTGTTGATGTTTAGCAATAACGTAATCATAATTGCCAATTGGTGGTCACGTTTTTGCCAAACTTATTACATGTTTTTTGCGGGAAAGAGGATATCAAGCAGAATTCACAAGCGGTATGGTAATGGAAAGTTTTCAATTAGTTGCTTGCTATTTTTTGTGCAGGATGTTTTCAGATAAGTTAAAAATTAGGTTGATATCGGTAATATTGAGATTGAGTTCAGCAGCAAGTGCACCAAGTTCCTCACATTTTGAATGTGAAAAGACTCGTGAAAAATTAATCCTTGCTGTTCAAAGTTTCCCATGTTTTTGGGGATACTTGCATAGATTCTAGATTCATGCAACATCGTTGGAGCAGAACAAAATGCATAAAAGCGGCAAAACAGTGTGGTTGTCCAGGTGAGTCTGTATGACATGATAGCTTAGTGAGCACCCGATATGCACTGTGACATGATCATCTGCAATGATAATGTTAAATTGTTAATTGTCCACTGGACTTTGTTGTTATACTAATTCAGTGCAAGCGTGCATGAGCATATGGAAAGCGCTGCGTGAGAAGTATCGAAGAGAGAGAAATAAAGCTTTGAAAACCAAGTCTGGTGTGGCTGCCGTCTACCATAGAAAATGGAGTTTATACGATACAGTCAGTTTCCTCTCGAACCAGATGTAAGAAATTTGCCGACAGTGCAGCGAATGCAAATTCAGTGCAAAGTGATCAAATGTAAGGAAGGGGGAGATTTTGTAGACTGTTTTTTTTTCTATTTGACAAATAAACTTGTGAAGCTTGTTTATCATTTATTCTACTCCAATGTTATCAAGCACATACTTTTGATAAACACACTACTGCACAAATCCTTTTACTTTATTAGCACAAGAAGCATAAGCGTTGCGCAATGCAGCGTACAAAGTAATGTTTACATTCTAGAAGCATAGGTGAATGCACGACAGGTATAAAAACAGCTTGAAATGTGATTTACTCCGTCCGTGTAACTTGTGCATCTTCCGAAGAAACAGCTCCGACATCGCTGCAGAAGTATTTCGTGAATGCATGTCGAACAGCACATGTATTTGTTGCTGAACGTCTTCCATTCCGTAGCAGCGATTGCGTGTATGTGCGAATTCAAGGACTTAAACGAAGTGCTTTTCGTAGAACCAATACGATTGGTGGCTGAAAATCTTTTTTGCAAGAGGGATGAACCATAAGTATTCCCACGATGGGTATCTGTCCGTTTATGATAAATGCACTGTGCTTTAGCAGTAGATGATGAGGTTGCTTGTATCAAAAGAAGTTTGAAACGGAAATCTGAAGAAACTCTTGAAGTGCCGTCAACAATTATAAATGGATGTATTGAAATTAGTTCAAACTGCGCAAGGATCAGTGCACAACTCACATGCCTTCAAAATCGTACGAACAAAGGGCAATCTAATTGAGTGTGCCGAGGCAGCAAACAGAAAACTGTATGCCGAATTGAGAAGTAGCCATCCAGTTGTCTGGAAGTTCACTGAAGGTATTAGGAAAGTACAAAGAGGGCGTCATGCGTATTATGAGCAGTTGATTGCTGGAAAAAATCCAAACCGAAAACTCCTTAAATACATTAAGGCTGATGAACGCGTTCTAAACATCGTAAAACAATTTGATTCACTGGCACCACTTGAATATCTGCGAGGTCTAGCTCACAATTACGATATAAATTAAAGTTTTATCATGTTTTCAAACTTTTATCCATTGTTTACACAATTTTCTGTGGCCCATTTTCATTACACAAACCTGTCTGCATCAGCTCGCGCCGAAATAGCTCTGCGCCAAATAGTCGTCGCCAAAAAGTACATGACCTTTCCAACATAACCACCGGTTGTGTCAGCGTGCTGCTGGCTAGAAAATTCACTGCAAAATTCTGCTACAATTGAATCATCTTACGTCTCATACACGCCGTTGATTTCATGACTTCAGAAAAACACTCCTGGGTTTTCATTATGACCTGCAAAGCGAGTGGCGCCCGACAACCTGGTAATATTTTGACACATTCCATCTATCTCGTTCGCATTTAGTTCTATCTCGTTCCATCTATCTCGTTTCTATCTGGTTCCTATCTCGTTCCATCCATCTCGTTTCTATCTGGTTCCTATCTCGTTCCATCTATCTCGTTCGTATTTAGTTTGTGAATGCGCTGTTTTTGCGGGCGTAGTCGCAGCGGTTTTATACTTCCACTGTACTCACTTCCACCGTCTCATTCATATTGTTTGCATCACATGTTTAACTTAAACCTATCGATGAGAAGCCGAGATCTGCTGTACAACGATCCCTTTGCGATTATGCCACATAACAACGAATCCTAGTCTTCAACTCATTACTACGCTCTGTATAGAAAACGCGACCAATTGTTTTAAAGCTGTCGTTTGAGGAGCTGCGTCGGTTTGATATAATTTTATTAGCAGACCCCACGCCCTAAAGGAGGTTATCTTTTTTACGGGTGCCCATCCCTGACAACAACTTTGAAATTTTAACTTAAACCTAAAACTTAAAAGTCTATCACTTTGTCATGCGTCACAGAAATCGAGTCGCACACTGTTACAGCGGATAACATTAGTTGGAGCAGCACTTTGTTTAACGCGACTTCTACTGTCCAAGACGTTTGAAACAAGATAAACGGTTTTCACGAAGCAGCGCGACCCTCGTCGCCCAAGCTGCTACGTACAATACAGTGGTACAACCCTCGTTGTCAACCAGAAACAGGCCATGTCTACAAATGGCAAAAAACCAACTGCTTCGTCGTTGCTTAAACCGAAGTATACACGCTTCCATACGAAGCCACTCACTAACTGACTGACCACCAGAGACGACCAGAACACAAACGAAACGTACACGCAAAAGCAAACAGGTGTATGTGCCCGTTATTATAGGTGGATGATATATTACGCCTTACCATACGAAAGACTGGATCGGGCAATGTAAGTGTTCACGTACTCTCTTTGTAATTAGGTGGTTGAAAGAAAAAAACAAAAAAAAATAAAAAAACGTTAATATTATGGAAAAAGAGCATTTAACAAGGTTCTCGGTTTTGATCGCAGTCAACGAAAAGTTGGGGTAAATAGGATGATCTTGTATATTTATGAGAAAATGTAAGTGGAAATGTATAATCAAGAAATATTGGACATTTGTTTGTGTGTTTGCATAAATTAATTATGAGAGGGAGATTTAATTTGTGAAGGATGACATGTCAAATTTGTAAAAAGAATGAGCAGGGCTGCCTTGGTTTGTGTGATGAACTGGCAGGTACGTTTTGATCAGGCTCGGTATCAGTTTTCATTCCATTCGCTGATGCTTTTCATGGCAAAACCTGTTGAAAAGAAGAGAAATTTTCAATTAAAATTTTGCAACATACCAACTTGACTCATAGGATAAATGGTAAAGGAAAGGTTTGATAAGTAAATATTTACTCTCCGAAGTTTCTGACAAGCTAAAACAGTTTTACCCGCAGGGTATTCTAAAGCAAAATTACATCACATAAATTTGACTAAGGCATCTGCAGCACAGCAGCATGCATAATTGAAACCTTCCTTTTCTGCAAAATCAAGAAAAGTATGCTTTATGGTAGCAGTCGTAACTGATTATGCAGAACTAATCAGGAACATGGCGCAGTGGATGTCTAGTTATAATTCGATCGAAATATCTCGTGATCGGTCCACTTCTCTGAGCTTGCAATGGCTTGACTGCTGCCAGGTCACACCTCGGCAGCTGCACAGTCGCAAAATTCAAGTGCATGCTATGTAAACATACTAGTCATAGTCATTACATTCGAAATGAAGCTGATCTATTATAGTGTAACCTTTGCAAAACCCATTCAATTGACAATACTTCACAGCTTCATTGCAGGACTACTTAAAAAACTAAAACGTTAATGTCCGTTAAGCAGACATCACATTTTGCAAATTCTCGCTGCAGTCTTTAAAGAAGCATATTTTTATTTAGACAAATTAGGCCTACTTTTTAAATTAATTGCACTGCAGTAGCTGAGGTTACCTTCCTAAAACGATTCAAAACGTTTACCGACTAAGACAGTATTTCATTTTTGAGAACACTTACTGAAGACGCGATTATTTTTCAAACATTCTTTACCCTGGACAGAGCATTACTGAGTGAAAAGCGCTTGATAACATCGGTGCTTCTGGCCACAACGCAGAAAAAAGCAGTGCCAAAACGCTACGTTTCAAAATCGCCCGCCAAAAGGACATGTGCCCTCTGACGCAACAACCATTGCGGCGACGCAAGTTCCTTCGTTTTCCGTGAAGAGGATATGATCTCATTTGATGTCGATTCCATTGGGACAGGGGAATAGAGCGCTGTCCATTCCCTGAAAGTCCTAATGTAGGCTATGTCACGTGACTCCTTTTTGGCAGTCGCGGTGGCGCAAACTTTATGTCGTACAAGAAAACTGCCTCATCTTACTGTGCGTATGAAATACAGATCACAACTCGCCTGTGATCATCTTACATTCGATTCAACGACAAAACAAACTATCACGCAACTGCAGATATTTACATGTGTCACGCAAGAGTACTGTTGCAACCTCTCCAGTGGTGTTGCGTTGATTGTGTGATTCACCACGAACGGGATGTGCGTGAAGAACAACACCATACATATATGTGGCGCGAACAAGCTATAATAGAGTGATCATACAAGCAATAATAGAGCGATCGGTGGTAAATCACTTCGATCTATTATTGCTTGTTGCTCTATTATCGCAACAGTACCTTCCTGTGGTTGTCACAAGTTGCTGCAAGGTGATCACCAGCACAAGAGTGGTTTGCTAAAGTTATCAAAATCGATAGATGGAACCATCATAATTTAGTCAAGCAACTGGCTGTGATAACATTCTCACATTCACATTTCAAGTGTTGGTGATGTGCCATGTGAATATTGTGCCATGTGAAATTTTTAGGTTTAGTTCATAGGTGCATTCAAAACTGGTTGGTAGCAACATTTTCTATAAAAAGCAAATAAGGCCAAAAACAAGTAGTTAAAACCTCAAAGTATTTGGTTCATCGCTCCAAGTGCATAATGCTGTGAAAAATTTTACGCATTTTTACAATTTTACTTTCATTTAACTAAAAAGTTATTTGAATTTGAATTAAACACCAAAATTTGCGTGAAATGTGCAAAGACAACCACAAACACCAAAAATGGAACAGTTTTGCAAAAATTTTAGTATTTTGTGTGATCTCTATTGCCCCTAAATACTGCTTCAATCCGTTTGGCATCCAATCCACAGGCTTATTGCAGTATTCTGGTGCTTCTTTAATCCATGGTTCTCAAGTCTATATTAGCAGTCAACAAATGATTATCATAGGGTTTTTAGTTGTTTCTCTCACATTTTACTGTTTAAGAGCACCAACAAATTTTAAATGGGATTTAAGGCAGCGCTATTTCGAGGCTGGCTCATCTGTCGACTGTTTTTCTCTTATCACATGCAATTTGACTTTTGAACAGACATTTGCAGTTTTAACTTTTCTTTTGGAACGTGTACATATTTTTCCCCATTCATGCCGTTATATTTTGCCCGATCCATGACGGTCACAGACGTCGAGGTCTCGTTTCAAATTGCAGGACCAGGATGGCGAAATGTAATTGACGGGATGCCTCCTGGGATTGCACTAAGAAGCTACCACCTCGCAATA
>Ga0210059_1014793_pt1 | contig 11473 bp, 5 predicted proteins | sample Ectturendosymbi2_FD_188042 | JGI IMG/M metagenome (GOLD analysis project Ga0210059, IMG submission 188042) | Ecteinascidia turbinata endosymbiont from Florida, USA - Sample 2 (SPAdes) (version 2) | ecosystem: Host-associated > Tunicates > Ascidians > Unclassified | place: Key West, Florida... | reverse complement strand
CCAAGCACAGCTTTTTATCAAACGCCGCATCAATCATAGCTTTTTGTCTCACGGCTCCCCAAGCATAGCTTTTTGTCTAACGTACCTCCAAGCATAGCTTTTTGTCTAACCCAGCTCAAAGCATAGCTTTTTATGTAACGCCGCTTCAAGTATGGCTTTTGGCCTAACCGACATCCCAGCATTGCTTGTTATTGTACGCGACTCTAAGCACAGCTTTTTATCTCCCGCAACTCCAAACATAGCTTTCTATCGAACGCCGCTCCAAGCATAGCTTTTTATCTCACGCCTCTCCAAGCATAGCCTTGTGTATGACGCCGCTCCAAGCATAGCTTATTATCCAACGCAGCTCCAAGTACAGCTTTTTATCAAACGTCGCATCAAGCATAGCTTTTTGTCTCACGGCTCCCCAAGCATAGCTTTTTATCTATCCCACCTCCAAGCATAGCTTTTTATCTAGCGCAGCTCAAAGCATAGCTTTTTATGTAACGCCGCTTCAAGTATGGCTTTTTGCCTAACCGAGATCCCAGCATTGCTTGTTAATGTATGCGACTCCAAGCATAGCTTTTTGTCTAACGCCCATTCAAGCATAGCTTTTTGTCTAACGCCTCTTCAAGCATAGCTTTTCATCTAACGCAGCTCAAACAGTAGCTTTTTGTCTAACTCTGCATCATGCATAGCTTTTTATCTCACGCAGCTCCAAGCATAGCTTTCTATCTAACGCCGCTCCAAGCATAGCTTTTCATCTAACGCAGTTCCAAACTTAGCTTTTTGTCTAACGCCCCTTCAAGCATAGCTTTTTATCTAACGCCGCTTCAAGCATAGCTTTTTATCTAACGCCTCTCCAACCATAGGTTTTTTTCTAACGCCGCTCCAAGCATAGTTTTTCTTCTAACGTCGCTCCAAGCATAGCTTTTTGTCTAACGCTGCTCCAAGATATGCAGATTATCTTCATCTTGCCACTCTGCACTTTTCACATTCTCCGCATTTGAGATGATTACCATCATTTCCCGCTGACGACGCGTAGCCACTAAGAATTTCAGACACATGTTACTTCTGCATTTTGATGAAATCGAATAGCCATCTGCAAGCAGCGCTCTCCGGGACCCAGGAGTGGGGGTAGGGCATGGGGGACTTAAAAAAATTTGAGGGCAATGAAAACTTATAAAAAATAAACATGCATGTTTTTCCCAAAACATTTGTTGTAGTAATGATGCACAATTGTAAAGCTATGTTTTGAAGGGTGTCCGCTCAAAACAGACCATTCATAACAGACCACTCAAAACAGTCGACGTTCATAACAGACCCATTCATAACCGACCCGTTCATAACAGACTACGTTTATAACAGACCACGTTCATAACAGACCCGTTCATAGCAGACCCGTTCATAACAGACCACATTCATAACAGACTGTTCGTGCCTAGGGCCGGACGGGGCAAAGGATGTTAGGCAAAATGGTTTGGTCTTTTAGCGTCCACACTGCAATAGACATTAAGAAGGGGTCCGTTATCAACGTGGTCTGTTACGAACGGTTCTGTTATGAACGGGTCTGTTATGAACATGGTCTGTTATGAACAGCTCTGTTTTGAATGGTCTGTTATGAGTGGCCTGGTATGAACGGGGCTGTTTTGAATGGGAACCATTTTGAATCATTGTAACTATTTTCTGAGTGTTAGCCAGTGGGCTCCCTTCAGCTAAGTTTCACCATGGCTCAAACCTCTAGTTTCGTCACTGCACCTGATCAAAGCAAGGTTGTACTGCAGATAAGAGCTATGCGTTGGGCTAGCAGCAATATCCTACAATAAAAGCATAGTTGTTTCTTAGGTGACTGAGCAATACGGTAGTTTTGTCAGCGTTTGTGTCGCGTAAAGCTCGATTGGTATTTTTAGATGTGATTTTTTCCATTTGAATTTTCTTCAGTAAAGTCATTCAAAAATCAGATTGCTATTGAGTGCTTGCGCAAGTTTGTACTGCTCCCATGCTAAGCAAATCAGAAAAGGTCTTGATGATATTGAATAGCAAGCAAAAGCGACTTTGCCAACTGGCAACCGCAGAACTCTTCCCCAACGAGACACGGAAACAGCAAAAAATGACAAAAGCGCGTTTGGGTCTGAAGCCTTAGATTAGTGCTTCTTAGTTTATGCAACCACACGAAGCCTTATTTCTTAGCTTGATGGTCATTAATTGCTCAGGCGAAAGGTCCTTTTCAAGATTGAAGAGAATTAAAAATGAATTAAAGGGCTGCAATATTCCAGGAGAGGTTGTTCACACTAAGCATTCGGTACATTAAAAGTGACAAACTTGGGCAAACAAATTGTGATGAATTCTTAGATAATTGTGTTATGAAGAGGGCAGGACAAAACCTTTTTCACTGTTCACTGTGTTATGTTCAGCCTTACTTGATTTGATGATTGTAGCTTTTTATTTCTTTATACGTATTTCAATAATGACAGTATAAGCAAAATTTAAACCAGTCCAGTCGCCACGGTGGGCATTGATGAGCTCAGTCCTTCCAAATTTAAATATGAAACACTACAAATCAGTAAAGATTTTATCAAACTTTCAGAATGTCAAGTCCCTTGCGAAAATTTAAATCCCCTATTCAAGACTTTCTGGCGACGGTTCTGGTTTTTAACTCCACATGTTTTCACGCGACAGTTTAGTTGCATTCGATTCTTACCAGTCTGAAAAAGTAAGAAACACGCGAATAGTGAACAAGTAAAAGCTCTAGAAGGTTTTCTGTATAGGCTTTAGAGGAATCAGCCGATTGGGCTCTGCTTTCTTCTTTTTGCGATGTTTCAAACTTGCGCATATCTGTATTCAAGTAACTTCACTCCACAGTAACAAGCAAGGAATCAATCACAGATTTTTATCCTTGCTTATTTCACTTGGGGAGTGAAGTTACGCGAATCGTGAACCTAACAGTTACAACCATTTGGGTGCGTTTTACGTGAGCTGTTTTGCTCGTGTGTGTCAGATTTTTACAGCCGTGGTAAGTGAGTTGCAACGTGGTCCTCACGTTGTGCTTTAAAGTCTTTATGCTGCCACGCATACTATGTATATAGGTGCAGTGTGTTTGTTTTTTCTTTTTTTTTTGACACAGATAAGAAAATACAGATGTGATTCTTATAACAAGCGTAGACCATGTGTTGTGTCAAATATTTCAACTGTGGCGATTTCGGTTGGTTTGCCTGTGGCAGTTAATAATCTTGTTCCTGCCAGCCAAGTGGGATTCCAACAATTCCGTGCAATTTAACGCGTCTGCGTCGAAGGCAGCAACAAACGCAGTGATCGTGGGCACTTCAGTAATGACTGAGAACTTTTTAATGACCGTACTTTCAGAGCGTAATTTTCCGATTTTCGCAAATTGATTGACGCTTTCCATTTTTTTCCTTGCAACATTGGGTGAAGGGTCCTCACAAGTGGATTAGCCTACTGTCTCGCATCAGTTAAATCTGGTCCTGTGTGTAGTACTAATTTGTATGACATCAATCGCAAACCTTTCACAAGAGGCCTCTTTAAAACAGCCCAGGGCCCTGCAAACGATGTAAAGTATTTGTATCAGGTTTGCTATTTTAGGGTATGGAGATTGCAAATACAGTATTAGCAAGTAGGCTATAGTATGAGGTGTTAAATTTAGACAACTCAAGTTGCATTGCCAGAACCACTTTCGGAGATAGTGGAAGTTGCCATAAGTTGCCTATAGCCTAACGCTTTTTGGTTGATTTTGAGATGATGGTTTTCAGAATGCACCGTGCGTTTTTTGTATTTTTAAAATGTACGATACAGGTGGGCCAAAAGTAGACATGCCCTTAATTGCTTATTTACATTTATGGTTGAAATTTTGGGAGGGTATTGACAAATACTGGATCGTTCTGGTAAGAAAATTATTCTACTTTCACCACTGGTTGTACCTCCAGCATAGGGGTTAATTCAGAAAGCAACTGTTTGTGCCTCCAGCGTAGGGATGCCTTTAAAAAGCAGCTGTTTGTGCCTCCAGTGTAGGTACACCTTTAGAAAGCAACTGTTTGTACCTCCTGCGTAGGGATGCCTTTGGAAAACAACTTTTTGTACCTCCTTCACAACCTTAAGTAAAGTGTTTATGATGTCAAAAAAGCAAACGTTGAACTTGAGACATGTCAGAAACAATACTATAGATATTCCACTGGCCACTACATGGTTATAGTCCATACAAAACATTGGCACAGAGTCATCCCTACCCTGGAGGTACAATCAGTTGGTTTCTAAAGCCACCCCTATGCTGGAGGTGCAAACATGTTTCTTTATAGATCAACCCCTACGCTGGAGGTACAAACAGTTGCTATCTAAAGCCACCCCTACGCTCCTGGTACAAACGGTTGCTTTCTAAAGCCATCCATATGCTGGAGGTACAAACAGTTGCTTTCTAAGTCAACTCGCAATGCTGGAGGTACAAACAGTTGCTTCCTAAAGCCATCCCTATGCTGGAGGTGCAAACAGTAACCTTCTAAATCAACCCTATGCTGGTGGTACATCCCTACACTGGTGGTACATCCCTATGCTGGTGTTACTGACGCCACCGACCAGTCCTCCAATTTTTCATCATACGTGAAGAAAAGATGTACATTAGGCAACCCATCTTCAAAATTGTAGTAATCAAAAAAGTACAATGTGAATATTTTGTTTTTGAAGTTAAGGTGATGATTTTCATAGTATTGCTCCACACCACAAAAGTACCTATTTTATACAGTCCATAACTTCATGAAACCCTAACCAATTTCCAAAACCTGTAGTTTGTTAGAATCAGCATGAAAAGTTTATTTTGATGTTATATATGAGAAAAATATGAGATATTTGGGGATAGGGCCTGGGTCAGTTGATATGGAATGACCCAAATACCAATTTCGCCTAAAGAAGTTTAGTGCCCTGTAAAACTCTTGCTAAATATGGCTGTAGGTCTGAGAGTGTTCATGAAAAAATACTTCATGTTACATACTGTAAACACCCTAATTATAACTTGATTGCACCAAAGTATGATGGCTGATGCAACCATGCATCAAAATTGTTAACTTGTTTTGAGGTTAGTTGGCTCTATGGGTGAACAATTAGTCATCACACATTTTCTTATATGTTGTTGAAAGTTTAGATTGCAAAATATTGCACTTCTCTGATAAATACATTAAATTAATCTTGTCTTGTTTATAGTTGCAAATACGTATATTTTAATTTTAGTTGAAGAACACAGCAAAACAATTTTATCAAGTAAAAAGATTTTCTGGGAACAACAGATTTTGTCCTTTTAATTAAAAACCATACATCAATGAACATTTTTGTTACGTATCATTTAACAATTTCTAAGTAGTTTTTCTGAGAGGCATTAAAACAAATTTCTGAAGAATAAGATAATAATACATTTGTGCTCTACTTGTGCAGTTGTTAGCTGCAACCCTTTTTGAAGAGTTATTTTTTGCCACTATGCAATATGTTGGTTGTTTAAAATCATGCCCATTTACAGTAGAATTTGTCTAATTTGTCACCTCAAGGAGATTAGAAAAAAAGTGACGAATTAGGCGAAGTGACAAATTATACAAACAAGTGAAAACTCTATCATAGAAGCTCGTATACTTTATCATAGTAACTCGTATACATAGTGCTTTTATTTGCAGTAAAACACAAGTTCATGATGTTATGGTTGAATACAAGTTACAATAATTAATTCCTTTGCTCTGTCTGGACTCCTCCATATAATCAAGAACCTTTTAAATTTTTAATAAACTTTTCCGCGTTCTATCAATGGGGAGTCGGGTTGCGCTTCGAACCTCATGTATAAATTCGATAAACAAATTGCGAGGTGCAACAATTCTCAGATAAAGATCCTTAATTTGTGTGAATTTCCATACAAACTAGCTGCTTAGGCACCAAAAGCGAAACTGCAAATGATGAATTAGATGAACAAAACGCTTCTCAGGGATAGATAGAGGTGACGACTTAAGCAAATTGATGAATTAGACGAACAGGAATGCACACAAAAGATAAGGATATTCTGCCAGGACCGACGAAAAAATGACGAATTAAGCGAATTGACAAATTAGATGATGACGAATTAGACGAGTTCTACTGTATTAACATCATTGTTATTATTCTACCTTGCAAGCACTGACTCTGAATCATTTGAAGCCTTTTATGCTTATGCTGTTCAATATTCCTCAGGCGGATGGATGTGTTACTTCTACTTGTTTTTAAAAAATAAGTTCTAGGTACATGTAGAATAGATACAAAAAATGAGTGCTGCTGGTGATAGTTGTTCAGAGTCATCACCTTTACTACAAAAAAATACCAGATCTGGTAATCAGCATTTAAATTCTGAGTTAGCACATCCTGAAAATGGACATGTTGTGGGTTTCAGCACACCCTATCATTGCCATTCACAGACACAAAGGTAAATGATGCATACTTTTTTGTCAGCTGTGTAGTGGATGCGTATCTGCTTTATTGTTTTGTGCATTCTTAATCAGTGATTTCAAACAATTATATTTATTATTTGATGCAACATGTGTGTTTGTGAACAGCGTAGCAGTTGATATGGAACCTGCTAACCTACACCATGTTAGTTGGTTGCTGTTGCAAGTAGATACTGTGAAGTAAGAACATTCAATACTGTTGCTCGACATTATTCTATGCTGAACTATTTGGTACTATGCTGCTCTGGCTTTATGTTTACATTATGCTGAGTTGGTTATATATATATTTCGTAATAATCCATGAGAACAACCAATTTTTAGCTCTTCTGGAGAGTGATTTACAGGCAAACAGGTAGCTCTCATACTGCCTTGCTTGCAGTTTAACACTTTTGTGTCTGGTAAGTTTTGAGCATTTCGTCCCCATAAAATGGATTGGACGTGGCTTTGCACGAGCGTAACTCTGATGCTGAAAGCGGTAGAGAGCTGTTCAAACCCTCAAAAGACTTGCAATGTCTTTCAAACCCTCAAAATGTCTTGTACTTTGCAAAGAAAAAAATTTTTTTGGTTGGGGGTTGCGAGTTTTTTGTGAGTGATGTTATAAGTGGAGGACTTTTAGGCCACCTTGGCCTTATTCACCTGGCCCTGGCCCAATCGGTTAGATGATAGTATTTCACTGAAGTTTTTATTGGAAACTAGGCTACAATCTGAGTCTTCTGATACTTTGGATGACCTGCTAGGGTTCTGGGTTCAAAAGTTATGATCTAAAGTAATAAAAATATTTGATTAATTAATTAATTAGATAAATAAGCAATTCGTTTTTTTTAGGTCATACGTTTTGAACCAGAAATGCTAGAAAGTCAATCAAAGGCTCAAAAGACTCATACTCGAGCCTAGTTTCCGATGAAAAGTTTAGTAAAATATTTCCACCTAGCAGTTGAGCCCTAGGCCAGGTAATATGGGGCAAAATGGCCTAAAAACGACTTAACTTATGACGTCACTCACAAAAAATCTGCAACCCCACCCAAAAATATTTTTTGAGTGCAGACAAGAAGACTTACCGAATCCTTTCAGGGTTTGAACAGCTCTCTAGCATAATTAGCAGAGGAGCTATGGCATTGGTAAGGCAACCGAAAACTGCTGGTTTTAGGCTGAATTCCAGGTACGAATATGTCGTACACCAGCTCTCAAAGTGTTAACAACATTAGATTGGCAAGTGAAAAGACTGACCCATACTTCCTAACAAGTAGGTTGATTCCTCAATTAATTGTTCCCAGTCTGTGAAACACACATGATATTTAGCTCTCTACATTGCTGTGCCTACAGCTGCTTATGTTAATGCAAATATGACCTGAGATTGACACAAACCAATAGTCGACTTAACACGTTGATGTCCGGCCGAAATCGGGGATTTTCGAGAAAAAAACACTGAAATGCACATGGCTTTGTGCGGGAATTTCTCTGATCTGGTCAGCGCTACAGACCCGGTAAAAGGCTCAAAAGACATGGCAAGTCTTCTAGTCTGCACTCGAAAAAAAAGTTTTTTGCTTGGGGGATGCAGATTTTTTGTGAGTGACATCATAAGTGGAGGACTTTTATGCAACGTTGGCCCACTTTGCCTGGCCCTGGGCGCCAACCATTAGTTGGTAGTATTTCGTTGAAGCTTTCATTGGAAACCAGGCTACAATCCGAGTCTTTTGATACTTTGGATGACTTGCTGTGGTTTTTTTTTTCGAGTGCAGGCTAGAAAACTGGCTGATGCGAGCCCTTGGAACAGCTCTCTACCGCAATCAGCGGAGGAGCTATGGCGTTGGTAAGGCAACCGAAAACTGCTGGTTTTTGGCCGAAATCTAGGTATGAATATATCGTACACCATCTCTCAAAGTGTTAATTTGTTTTTTTGCATTAATTTGGATGTCTCATGGGAAAAAATAAACATTTGGTAAAGTGTAATAAAACATTAAACACTGATTAGGCCAACTCATGTGTCAAATGAACTTATTTGGTATAAATAATAGGTGGAGTGTTTTTGTTATGCGGTATCAATATACATTTATCCAAATAGATTAATACCTTCGGTGCCAGGTGATTTAACCTTCAAAGGTATAATCGCCCATGTTGGGCAAGTCTTTGCAACTCCATAACTCATCAAGTGATTGAGTTAGAGTGCTGTTGAAGCCCTCAAAAGATGTGGCAAGTCTTCTAGTTTGCTTTTAAAAAAATTGAAAAGTTTTAGATTTCAGGTTTTTTGTGGGTGACATCATAAGCGGGGTAGATCTAGGCCTTTTTGGTCGAGGTCATCAAGCCTTGGGCCCCAACCGCTGTTAGGAATTTTTTAGTTTTCAGTGGAAATATGGTTCAAATCTGAGTCTTTTAAGCTTGAGATAGGCTTTCTAGTGTAATTGGTTGAAAAGTTACGACCAAAAAAACGACATTTGGATAAAAATTGCACAAAGATTTTTAATTCAAATTTTTATTATTTTGCTATAATTTTACTGCCAAAAACGCCAGAAAGCCAATCAAGACTTTAAAAGGCTCAGATTTTTGCCTAGTTTCTAATAAAACCTTGAGTAAAAAGTTATAGCAATTGACACCTAGGTCCTGGTAAGCTGGGCCAAAATCACCTAAAACCTACCTCATTATAAGGAGGATTGTCTCCTTATAATAGCATTTTTTGTCATAAAGAAACCCAGAAGTGTTGAACGCAATGTGTTCACTGTAAAACCAAACTGGGCTATTCCCACTTTCGGTGATTTTTACTTTTTTGCACTTTTTAATATTTTGAACATTGCTCTTTCTTTCTAGCTTGGTTTCACATCCCTATCTTGCTTGGTGAAGAAAATAGCATAGGGTTTAAGTCCAATTTCTGAATTTACTTTGAAAACAAAACTGGTCTATGTCCATTTCTGGACATAGACCCTTAAAAGAAAAGAACATTCACCTATGATCTGTGGACACAGTCATAGACCCTTAAGAAAAGGACATTCGCCAAAGGTGTATGTCTGCCAAAATGAAAATAAGACTTAAATCTTTGTCATTTTGCCTTCAAAGGTCCATTCGAATAATAATTTCAACCAACAGCAAATAAAATTTGCAAAAAAAGTTTAAAGTTTTCTTAAACTAACTATCAAATCAAACTGGTTAAAAAAAACAAAAAAAATTTTTTGGTTGAGGGATCCAGATTTTTTGTGCGTGACGTTATAAGTGAAGTAGTTTTTGGGCCATTTTGCTTCATGTTACCAGGCCTAGGGCCCAACCACTAGGCCAAAGTATTTCACTAAAGTTTTCATTGGAAACTAGGCTCGAGTCCGAGTCTTTTGAGACTTTGATCAACTTTCTAGCGTTTCTGGTTCAGAAGTTATTATCTAAAATAAACAAATTAATTAATTGTATAATTAACTAATTCGTCAAATATTTTTATTACTTAGATCATAACTTTCGAACCCGAAACCCCAGCGGGTCATCCAAAGTATCAAAAAACTCAGATTGTAGCCTAGTTTCCATTAAAAACTTCAGCGAAATACTATCATCAAACGGTTTGAGCCCTGGGCTAAGGTGGCCTAAAAGTCCTCCACTTATGATGTCACTCACAAAAAAATCCGCAACCACCAACCAAAAAATTCTTTTTCAAGTGCTGACTAGAAGACTTGCTGCATCTTTTGAAGGTTTGAACAGCTCTCTACCACCTTCGGGGCCTGAGTGACGCGTGCGCAAAGCCATGTGCGATCTGGTTATTCTGATGCAAATATCCCTGAATGCAGTCGGATGCCAATGTGCTAGCACCTTGTAACGTACCACTGAAACTCCAGAACAAGAGATAGAAAATATGGCTATTAATCTGCTGCCTGATTGTGTGGTTATCACAGTGAATGACATACAAAGCATCTTTTTCAAGTCCAAGTGAACTTCATGGCATTGCCATGTCAAAAAAACTGAGGCAACCACAGGCCCATAACCAGCTTGGGACACCAGGGGAGGCAGAGAGTTTTCTGAGAGGGGCCTACATTTTTAAAATATGTCCAATTAGTTTTAAATTATGTCAAACATTTTTCCAGGGGGGCAAAAAAATTTAAAAGGGTGGTATTGCCCCCCTAGTTACGGGGCTGTGCAACCAAATGTTGCAATCAGAAATTCTGGGCGTCAAGCAAGCAAGAGCTGAAATTCCAAGATGTAAGGCACTGTATTTGAATCAAATTGCTTGGAAGCTTTTGCAAAAAGATCGTACTGCTGTTCATGGAGCACCATGACATCATCGAGACACAAACCAAAATTGCATGTGTAGTCAAATCCTTCATGCTCCGCCACTGTGGTCAATAGATTCATTTTTTGACCAGATGTCATCGCAGCAGTCAGGTTAGAGTAGAGCAGTCTATACAGTGTTTCTTTGCACCATCTTTGTTAAGGAAGCTCTTGATTCTGAACTTAACACTTTGAGAGCCGGCTTACGATATATTTGTACTTCGATTTCAGCATAAAAGTCAGCAGTTTTCGGTTGCCTTACCAACGCCCTAGCTCCTCCACCGATTGCGCTAGAGAGCTGTTCAATGGCTCAAACGGATCGGCCAGTCTAGTAGATTACACTCGAAAATAAAATTTTTGGTTGGGGGGTGCGGATTTTTGTGACTGACATCATAAGTGAAGTAGTTTTAGGGTCATTTTGTCTCATGTTGCCTGGCATAGGGCCCAACCGCTAGGCCAAAGTGTTTCGCTGAAGTTTTCATCGGAAACTAGGCTCGAGTCCGAGTCTTTTGAGCCTTTGATTGACTTTCTAGCGTTTCTGGTTCAAAAGTTATGATCTGAAATAAACAAATTAATTAATTAGCTAATTAATCAAATATTTTTACTAACTTACATCACAACTTTTGAACCTGAAACCCCAGCAGGTCATCCAAAGTATCAAAAGACTCGGATTGTAGCCTACTTTCCAGTAAAAACTTTAGCGAAATACTACCACCTAACGGTTGGCGCCCAGGGCCAGGCAAAGTGGGCCAAGGTGGCCTAAAAGTCCTCCACTTATGACGTCACTCACAAAAAAC
>Ga0210059_1014792_pt1 | contig 11474 bp, 8 predicted proteins | sample Ectturendosymbi2_FD_188042 | JGI IMG/M metagenome (GOLD analysis project Ga0210059, IMG submission 188042) | Ecteinascidia turbinata endosymbiont from Florida, USA - Sample 2 (SPAdes) (version 2) | ecosystem: Host-associated > Tunicates > Ascidians > Unclassified | place: Key West, Florida... | reverse complement strand
TTATCGAATTTATACACAAGGTTCAAAGCGAGACCCGACTCCCCATTGGGAGAACGCGGAAAGGTTTATTAAAGATTTCAAACGTGCTTGATTAAATGGAGGAATCCAGATAGAGCAGAGGAATTAATTGTTGTATTCAACCATAACGCCATAAACTTGTATTTTACTGCAAACAAGAGCACTACGTATGTATACGAGTTACTATGATAAAGTGTACGAACTTCTGTGATAGAGTTTTCACCTGTTTGCATAATTCGTCACTTCGTCTAATTCGTCACTTTTTTCTATTCCCCTTGAGGTGACGAATTAGGCAAATTCTACTGTACACGAATATACCTGTTAACCGGACAGTAAAAATTATTGTTACCCGAACTAACCCTACTTGCAACTGCCTGGACTTCTCACTCCCTTCTGAGTAGACTTCTCAGCAAATTTCCAGTTATTTTCAAGCAATTTTTATTGTAGACATCATTTCAACTCTTTGACACTCAGGCCGGGCGGCAGCGACTGGCGAAGTTTCTCAGCTTTGTCTTGGTCTTGAATGACCAATGTGTACAGATATCGACTGCATCGCACCTGCAACAACATATTTTTCTAACGAACGAACAGAGCATTTGTTAGTTACACCAAGCGTGATCAGGTTTAGCAAGGCGCAGAATTTACTATCACGAAGACGCACCTCTGCATCAGTGACGTTGCAGTGCCTACAGCCGAAGCAGACAGAAGGTCGAAATCAACCTAGTAGCTGAGCACACACATATGGGAGGTTTTTTCCAGGGGTTCGGAACCCGTTCACTCTAAAAATGTGTAACTGGCCCGATTTGTGACGTCGCCAATAACTTTCTGAGTTGTTTCACAACAGCAGTTTTATCCGTACGTTTTCTTCAAAGTGAAGAGCAAAAAATGGTCATCTACTTTTCCGGAATCACAACACAACCGTCATTCAATTATGGCATTTTATAAAGATTTACCGCTCTCCCGTCTCTTGGCATATGCAGTCCAGCACAAGGAAAATTACAGATTTGCAGGGTTCCTACGTAATGTTACGCAAAAGAAATCTCCAGACTCAATCTCTTCCGAATGACATGCCCAGTTTAACTACAGGCGTTATAATAGTTAACACGACAATTATCAATCTTGAATAAACATGAACATGCATGTGAAATGATTTTCCATGCTAACAGACCAGAATACAAACTTTCAGGCTGGAAAATGAATAACATTTTTCCGAACTTTTCCAGGCTCTGTAGGAACCCTGGATTTGTGCACTGTGTCTTCAAACAAGTCACCATATTGGTAGTCTAAAGAGGTTACCTTAAACTTGGTGTTGTCCTTGTTCTTTTTTATTTTCACTGACTTGGCATCTGTACGGCGAGCAGTGAGAAGGAAATCCTTAATTTCTTTTATCTGTTTTGGCATGTTGCTCCTAAGAAAAATAAATGATGCGTGTCTCAATTCCAGACAAACGTATTTTCAAGGTGTATGCATTATTATAAAACCACGTGGAAATCTCGGTGTAAGCAAACAGATTGAGACATTGGGAAGCGAAGCAGTTTACCATCCTTCAACATGGCTTTGCAGAAATAGAAGAGGATGACATTGATGTGGCCTGCAGTGATACAAAAAACCGCATGCGTTTGAGGGAACCTACACCAATTGCTATATATGCATGAAAAACACCGCTTGGGAATGTTTTCGGACATTCCAACAACATCTTAAGAATGGTATAAGTCTGCCTCAAGGAAGGTTACTTTTCTGCAATGCTGCTAACACTCAATACTATAAAGGCATGACCTGAAAGATGAGTTCAACACATGCATACTGGAGCACTGGAACTAAACACAGACAGACAAATTTGATAAACGTTCTGCACAGACTGTTAAAGAGCTTCCTGTGTGAACTTAAACTGACTTCACCAGCGAGTGGTGCAAAGTTAGCCAAACTACAGTTAATTAAAAGCAATGAAGTTATCATGTAAAGTTTTTCTTTCAGTGGTTATCTGATTGGGCATAAGCACAATGAATACATTTTATTTTTGTGAAAGCTTATTTTAACAATTATTAACATACCTGATCCAAATTGTCAGTTGTTCCAACTGTGACCTTTTCGTTTCCTATGTAAAGAGAGCAGCTTGGGTTCAATTATTTCATTTAGATTTTAATTGCCGTTTGTGGGTTTTATTTAGTTCTATTTTGTACTTTATGCACTTTGCAAAGCTGATGATGCCTACTCTGTATGTGGAATATATAGGATTTCTTTCGATAAACATTGTTGACAGTGAATGAGAAAATTCTTACCTGGCAAGAAAACCTGCAGTGTTCTGAAAGAGGCAACCTAAACCAAATTCTCTCTGTGCAACATTCAGGGGTTTCATAAGATACATCAGGCCTGCACAACTCAAAGCTCGAAGGGCCAATTTGACCAACATACATTTTGCCACAGGTAGCAAAATTAATTTCACAGTTCAAAAGAAATTCTGGAAATGGCGATTAATTATATCCGAAGTCGGGCTGTTGCAACATTGTCTGCAATTGCAAAAGCTCGTGGGCCGTATGTTATGCAGGTCTAACATACATACACATCAAGTGAAGGAAAAAAACATGATGAAATGAACATGCATTTTACACATATCCAGGTGAAAATAAAAAATTAACTACATAATGAAATGCAGAAGGGCATAAAATATCAGATAGCATGTCATGCCAGGCAAAGCTAGAACCTGACTCAAAAACATCCGATTTTGGTGCAGGTATTTCACTTATGTTTGTAATACAAAAATCACTTCAAGTATCCTAGAACTGTTTTCCAGTGGACATGGAACAGTTTCTTAAACGTAAGTTACTGCTATTGACAAATGTCAATTCACTAACAAACACTCTGTTTTCAGCAGACATAACTTTACTCACATGTGTTAATTTGAGTATGATTGTTGCATATTGTGTAAGTCAGGCACAGATTTTATTTATTACTTGTGACAAACACACACTCAGCTGATCACATGAACTTGGTGCATGTAAGAACGGCATCTAACTAGTTGCCCACCTAGACCAGGGATCGATTCCAGAGCCGCATGCAGCTCTTTAGCTCCTCTGAAGTGGCTTTCTGTATTTTACAAAACTTGGAATTTAAATTCACATTTGATTAATATTAGAATTAAGTTGATTATAATTTTGCCTACATGCCCCTATGAAATCGCATGAAAAATGAAGCAGTATCAACACATTGTGCACTTGTTCACATATGACGCAATGAACCTTTCTTTGAATCATACTGTTTGTGACAAAATAGTACACTTTTTCGCAACTTGGTTTGCTATTTACCAGATCAGTTCACAGTTAGCTTATTTACCAGAAGTCAAAAAAGAAAGGCTTCAGGAAAACACAAGATGTAACTCAGCATTGACAGATGTGTTTGCTTATAACCCTTTACATCCCACATTTGTCCAGTTTGGGCAAGTCTTTGTTCAGCCACAACACAGCAGCAGATTGACCTAGAGTTGTTCCAAACCATCTACAGATGTGGAAAGTCTTGCAGTTTCCATTTTTTTAAATTGGGAACTTTTTTGTGGGTGATATCACAACTGGGGCAGGTTTAAGGTTATGTGGATGACTTCATTGGCATAACCCTTTCAGTCCCACGTGCGCCACTTTTCTTGCAGAGCTTTGCAATCCTATTACTCGCCAGGCGATTGAGCTAGAGAATTGTTCAAACCCTTTACGGATTCAGCAAGTCTTGTAGTCAAAATCGAAAGAAAAATTTTTTTCGTTTAGGGTTTGTACTTTTCTGGGGTGAACGTCACAAGTAGGGGTGTTTTTGCATTATTTTGGCCATTTTTGCCTGGCCCTGGGCGCCGTCCCATTGGGCCATTTTTTAGACTCACAGTTTTGTTGAATACTAGGTCAAAAGAGCCAATTTTTTGACTAAGTTTTTAGTGGAAACTAAGCTATAGTCTGAGTCCATAGAGCCTTTGATTGACTTTCTAATATATCGCGAGCGAAAATTATGGCTCATAAACCAAAAATTGACCAAAATTTTGCTCCCTCAGAAACAACTCTTGGGGGCATTTCTCCCCAGGCAATAACTCGCCGTCAGATTGGGCTAGAGAGCTGTTCAAACCCTTTAAAGACTCGTGAAGGTATGTAGTTTCCAATAAAAAAAAACGTTTCAGTTTAGGATGTCTGTTTTTTTTTAATGTTTATATAATGATAGGATGTTTATGTTATTTTTTGCTGACGTCAGCGTTTTTGCCCAACCTCCCTTTAAGACCCGCAGGAGCCATTAACTCTTTGGCGTCCAACTTCTTTCGGGGATTTTCGGAAAAAAAAACGCTAAACGCACATGGCTTTGCGGATGAACATCTCTGGTCCGGTATGGTCTACAGACCTGGTAAAAGTCTCAAAAGACGCGGCAAGTCTTCTAGTCTACACCTGAAAAAAAATTTTTTGCTTGGGGGGTACGGGTTTTTTGTGAATGACGTCATAATTGGGAGGACTTTTAGGCCACCTTGGCCCACTTTGCCTGGCCCTGGGCGCCAACCATTAGTTGGTAGTTTTTCGCTGAAGTTTTTGCTAGAACCTAGGCTACAATCCGAGTCTTTTGATACTTTGGATGACCTGCTGGGGTTTCGGGTTCAAAAGCTATGATTTAAAGTAATAAAAATATTTGGCTAATTAAATAATTAATTTGTTTATTTTAGATCTAATTTTGAAGCAGAAACACTAGAAAGTCGATCAAAGGCTCAAAAGACTCAGACTCGAGCCTAGCTTCCAATGAAAACTTCAGCGAAACACTTTGGCCTAGCAGTTAGGCCCTAGGCCAGGCAACATGAGCCAAAATGACGCCAAAACTACTTCACTTATGACGTCGTCACAAAAAACCCGCACCCCCAACCAAACAATTTTTTTCGAGTGCAATCTGCTAGACTGGCCAATCTGTTTGAGCCCTTGAACAGCTCTCTAGCGCAATCGGCAGAGGAGCTAGGGCATTGGTAAGGCAACCTAAAACTGCTGTTTTTTAGGCCGAAATCGAAGTACGAATATATCGTACACCAGTTCTCAAAGTGTTTACACGTAGCCTAGTTTCCAGTAAAAACTTCAGCGAAATACTACCACCTAACGGTTGGTGCCCAGGGCCAGGCAAAGTGGGCCAAGGCGCCCTAAAAGACATCCACTTATGATGTCACTCACAAAAAACCCGCATCCCCAAGCAAAAAATTTTTTTCGAGTGCGGACTAGAAGACTTGCCTAGTTGTTTGAGATTTTCACCAGGTCTGTAGAGCATACTGGACTGGAGAAATTCCCGCGCAAAGCCACGTGCATTTAGGTGTTTTTTTTCTGAAAATCCCTGAATCCTAGAGGACGCCAAAGTGTTAAATGACAAAATTTTTTTGAGTTTAGCTGTTTTTTGGTTACTATTCGGGTCTTTGAAGGGTACGAACGGGTTTTTAGCGTTCCTGGTTCCAAGATTAGGGCCAAAAAACATTAAAAATTAATTTGGGAAATCCCCAAAAGTATTGAGAAAAGCCCCTTACCAATTAGCTGTTTTTTGGCCTAACTTTTGAACCAGAAATGCTAGAAACTTGGGCTCTAAAAATGCGTATTATGCCTAGAATCCAAAAATACTGCGAGCCAAAATATTGGTGCGTGGGATCAGATGATGATATCACATAATTCACCAAAAAATATGATCCTGTCATGATCCCATTGGCCCAAAACCCCCCAACCAAATTTTTAAAAAGTTTTCTTAATCTAAACTACATGACGCCACTAGCCATTATAGGGTTTGAACAGCTCTCTGGCTCAATCTGCAGCCGAGTTATGGCTGGCCAAAGTTTGCCCTGAAAAGGCAAATTATGCCTTTTCTGAAAAGTTTTGAATTAGACCCAAAACTGGGTTTTGACCCATAATTTTGGCTACAGATTTGCTAGCAAGTCAATCCAGGGCTCTATATACGCAGATTGACCTATTTTTTTTAACAAAACTTTGATCCAAGAGTGGGTCAATGGGTTGCGGCCCAGGACCAGCCAAAGGTGGCCAAAATTTCCAAAACATGCCTTGTTTGTGATGTCACCTCCAGAAATCCCCCCACCGAAAACAAAAAACGTTTTTTTTCGATTTTGACTACAAGACTTGCTGAATCTGTGGATGGTTTGGATAGCTCTCTAGCTCAATCGCCTTGCGAGTTATAGAATTGCAAAGCTCTGCAAGATTTGGGGCTTTAGCAGGACTGAAAGGGTTAACAAAATGATTAATCCCTAGAGAATTATATTATATATCGATTTTTGGCCATAACTTGCTAGCCACAAATGCTAGAAGGCCAATGAAGGGTTCCAAAGGTGCAGATTTTTGCCTGTTCTTTTTTTAAATGAAAATTGCTTTTTGATTTTGCAGTCTAGGGATCGATGACATCACACAGAAAAAACTAAACCTGACCCAATTGTGATGTCACCCACAAAAAAATTATTTTAATTGAAACTACAACACTTACCACATCTTTAGAGGGTTTGAACAGTTCTCCACATCAAATCGGCTGCCGAGTTAAGACTGAACAAGTTGTTGCCAAAGATTTGGTGCTTGAAGGACTTGCGGGGTTAATTGCAAATGATGTTGACTTATTGCTTGCTTGATACGTGGAGAAAAATTTGAAAACAAAAATGTAATACAGAAAGACGTTTTTGGAACAGGTTCAGAACAATTGCTGAGTAGTACCCCACTGGAGTGGAAGCAGTTTTGGAACTACTGCAAGAAGCTCAAAGTTCAGAAGCTTTCAATAAGTGGATGAAGTCCCTTAAGCAAGACCAGTGCTGCTAGTTTTGTAGTAGCTCAGAGAGATTGTTAAATGTGGAAACCTATTTAACTAAGTACTCTTCACGATGGGTGTAAGCTAGGAATCGCATAGCATGAGGATCTGTTTTTGGACTTTCAAAACAAACAATTAATCATGAGAAACACAAAAGACCAGCCTTTGCAAAAACCGTCAAGGACAGGGACAGTAACACCTCCGACGTTGGGTCGATTTCCCCTTTAAAATGTACAATTTGCCCAAAGTGGGCAAGTATTTAGAACTCCTAACTCACAAGGTGATTGAGCTAGAGAGCTGTTCAAACCCCTACGATGTGGAAAGTCTTCTAGTTCGCATTGAAAAAAAATTTGAAAGTTTTGGATTTCAGAATTTTGTGGGTAACATCATAAGTGGTAAGGTTTTGACACTTTTGGCTGAGGTCATTGGGCCCCAACTACAAGAGCCAAATTTTTGACTAAGTTTTTAGTGGAAACTAAGCTATAGTCTGAGTCTTTAGAGCCCTTGATTGGCTCTAGCATTTCTGGTTTATGACCTAAATTTGATAATGACTTTATTTTTCAGAAAACATGACTTCCGGTATATGAAGAAACAAAAATGACTGAGCTAAAACATACAACTACTATACAAAGATGCCTTACCAGCAAAAATAGGCATAAGAGATGGTAGTCCATGGTTTGTTGAAGCACCACTAAAATAAACAGCTCAAAACATGAACAAGAACAGTCTGGTTTGAAGCAAAATCAAAACATGCATGACATCGGTTCATTTCCTTAGGGTAGCAGGATCATGTATTTTATGCAGTGCATTACATTTCATCCAAATAACTTGGTTCACCTACATCTTTGCCAACAATTTAACGGTGCCCAAGTGGGTTCAATTTGCAGGATACAGTTTAGACCTAGCGATATAGTAGTTTCACCTGATATTTTTGAGGTTGTTCTAATGGTTTCCTTACTGAATTATGTGGAAAATATGCAAAATAGAAAATATGACTTTTTATGACTTTGTAGGGGTGTGATTTGTTTCAAACTTCCTTTCATAGCTTCCTGAAGCACAGAAAAAAATATAACTTTTATGACTTTAAAACTTTGACGTCCGGGTTAATTCATGCGGTTCACAAAAAACAACTGGATTGCACGTGGCTTTGCGCGGGAATATGTCCGCTCCTGTACAGGTTACGAACCTGGTCGAAGTGTCAAAAGACTCAGCAAGTCTTGTAGTTGGCACTCTAAAAAAATTGTTTTGCTTGGAGCGTGTGGGTTTTTTGTTAGTGACATCATAAGTGGAAGATTTTTTGGCCACCTTTACCTGACCCTGGGCGCCAACCGTTAAATGGTAGTATTTCACTGAAGTTTTTATTGGATTCTAGGCTACAATCTGAGTCTTTTGATGCTTTGGATGACCTGCTGGGGTTCCGGGTTCAAACGTTGTGATGTTAGTTAGTAAAAATATTTAACTAATTAGCTAATTAGTTAATTAATTAATTTGTTTATTTTAGATCATAACTTTTGAAGCACAAATGCTAGAAAGTCGATCAAAGGCTCAAAGACTCGAGCCTAGTTTCCAATGAAAACTTCAGCAAAATACTTTGGCCTAGTGGTTGGGCCCTAGGCCAGGCAGCATGGGTCAAAAACTACTTCACTTATACGTCACTCACAAAAAAAACGCAGCCCCCAACCACTAAATTTTTTTCGAGTGCAACCTAGAAGACTCTCCGATCTGTTTGAGCCTTTGACCAGCTCTCTAGTGCAATCGGCGGAGGAGCTAGGGCATTGGTAAGGCAACTGACGACTGCTGGTTTTAGGCCGAAATCGAAGTACGAATGTACCGTAGGCTGGCTCTCAACGAGTTAATACACCAATGGTTTGCTGACTGCACAAATTCTCAGGAAACAATTCACATCATTCTTTTCCAATACTTAACTCTTTTGCATCCGGTAGGTTTCAAGGATTTCACACCAAAAACACAGATCGCACGTGAGTTTGCACAAGCGTAACTCTGGCGCCGAAAGTGGTGGAGAGCTGTTCAAAAGACTCAGCAAGTCTTCTACTCTGCACTTGAAAAAATTGTTTGTGCAAGTGACAATAGACATACAAAAAACAAGTTAGAAAAAATATCAAATGACATATAGATGAAGACTGCAGTAACCCCCATGAAAAGGAAATTTTGCAGTGTCTGTTAAGTATAAAATTCATCAAAAAAACATAATGGAAAAAATCACATGGTACAAGTCACAAAGAATGAACAACCCAAGATGAGTTGAACAAATTCCATTCGTTACTTTGCACCAACAGGCCCAGAGAGAAGATATGTTTAAAGTCAAGCTGAGATCAAAGCTTGATTTGGTCACTGGGTATTTTTGAACATACCTTGGGTCCAATGAATTTGAGGGAGCATTGTCATTGAGAAGAGTTTACCCTGGGTAAAAAGAAATTTTTTGAAGTTGCAAGTCTGGTGGGGTAATTGTGAACTGTCTGAATATATTTAAAATACGAGAGTAGTTAAAATGTGATGGAAGTAGATTTTTTTCATAAGAGTGCATAAAATCACCAGCAGATATTTTAAATAAATTGTTGATTGTTGGAATGTTATTTTCTATATACAGTGCATTTCATCCAAACCAAAGTGGCTTTGTTGGATGTTTTCAGAAAGGTAGTGTCTATTTTTCAAGGCGATATTCTGGCGGCAACAGATCGGCTGGAGTGATTGTTCCAGCAGTCAAAGATTCGGTCTCGTGGCATGACGCAATACAAAGAAATAGGTCACTTTGTCAGGATAACGCTGTCCTGCTTATGGTGTAATGGTTAGGTGTTACGGCTGCTATGCCAATGGTTTGCAGTTTGACTCTCACCTTGCCGATTTTCGTTTTTTTGTTCTTCTTTGCTCCAGGCTCCACTTAGGTGCTACCTTTCGGGGTTAGTGTTGTTAGGTTAGGATTAGATCTAGGGTTAGGTTATTGCTAGCTTAGTGTTAGGTTAGGGTTAGCTTAGGGCTTCAGTTAGGGTTAAGTTTAGGTTGTAGGTTAATTTTTTAGTTATATTTACTCCCTTTCTACCAAGCCTTTTGCTGCTGCCATCCTGGCGGCAAAATAGACACTGCCTTTCAGAAATTTCACAGCATTGTTAAATTGTAGATTTACAAGAAGTTAAATAGCAGTTTTTGAAGCCTTGCTCCAGTTCAAGACAGCATAACTTAGACAAGGGTACATCAATGCTATGCATTCATTACACAGCTTTCAATACAGGTTGGGTTGGGTGGTGTATGTCTTAATTTGGATAATATTTCACATGATTTGGAGAATTGTGTGGTTATCTTAGCACTGTGTTGTTTCCAACTAAGCTTGTTGTCAAGTAAGATGCCTAGGTTATTTACAGTATGTCATTTTTTTACAAATTTTACTTCACAGCTGAGTGTAAATAGAGATAGATACCAACCTATACTCAATACTGCACATTTCAGATGTTTGAACCCATGCAGGTTCACAACAGACATACTATAGAAACAATATTCAATAAAGGTCACTTCACAGCAGCAACTAAAGACAAAATCTTGAGCAATTCAGTCATGCAATGAGGACTGGGCCACCTACGTTCAGTTACTAGTTAGAATTTCTAAGAATAGGTTGGTTTATTGGGTTAGCTAAAGTAATTCAATTACACCCGAAAATTGATGGCAAGCTCCACTACTATACGGAATGCCAAGAGCCCAGTGTTTTCTCACGTAAAGATGAAGGTCGCGATTATCATTAAAAACTTGAACAACCGCAAAACACAACCAACATTCAGTTTACCTGACTTTCCTACACCTTTCACAGCTCGATACCACGAAAAGAAAGTAAGAACATTCAGCAAGGCCGGCTACGTGAAACTCAGAGCAGCGCAGTATTCTCTCTGTCATAAAAAAACATACTTGTTCCAAGGGGCGAATAGAGAGCAAACCTGTACGTAGTGCAGGATTTCAGGATCGATATCCTATCCTACAGAGATGAGCGGACTGTGAAATTTTTCAGTCCGAGTCCAATCCTGACCCGATAAAATTGAATCCGATCCAGTCCTGATCAGCAAAATTTTTGAAAATCAAAAGTCCGATCCAGTCCTGATCCGCCAATGTAAAATTGTGTATTTTTATTTTGGCTCATGAGTCAAAAGCACTACCGAAGCTGTTTTGCCTTTAGACAAATACGAATGGTTGAAGGCAAAATATTCCAGCAATGCTTTTGCCTCATGAGGCACAATAGACACAGCCTCTTGACATATCCAAAGTTTAACAAGGAAGTGTCTATTAGGCATCAGAGAGAAAAACACTGCTGGAGTTATTTGGCCATTAGGAGAATCCGATTGCTTGGATTAGTCAAGTGGCAAGAAAGATACACTTGGATTAACGTAAGGCCCTTATTACATGACCTAAAACCATAAACCTAACACAAAACCCAAAACCTAAATGCAAAACCTAAACCCAAAACCTAAGCCCAAAACCTACAGTAAACCCAAAATCTAAACCCAAAACCTACACCCAAAACCTACACCCAAAACCTAAACCCAAAATTTAAATCCAAAACCTAAACCCAAAACCTAAACCCAAAACCTAAACCCAATAGCCTACCTGAACCTAAAATCTAAACCTAAAACCTCAACCCAAAACCTAAACCTAAAACCTAAACCCAAAACCTAAAC
>Ga0210059_1014791_pt1 | contig 11476 bp, 6 predicted proteins | sample Ectturendosymbi2_FD_188042 | JGI IMG/M metagenome (GOLD analysis project Ga0210059, IMG submission 188042) | Ecteinascidia turbinata endosymbiont from Florida, USA - Sample 2 (SPAdes) (version 2) | ecosystem: Host-associated > Tunicates > Ascidians > Unclassified | place: Key West, Florida... | reverse complement strand
TGATCAGCTATTGTGCCATTGTGTTTTCATTTGCTCTAATTTTCGCTAATGGTTGGTTTACTGTACGCGATGGCTTTTATGGTACTTCTGCTTGTTGGCTGAGTCGTATGAAACAATAAACCATTACCATACCATACCTTACCATACCTTGATGTTACACATGCAACACCTCTAAAAACAATTGCATAAAAAAGGCATGTAGTTGATGACTTCCGATCTGTTCATTTAGCCAAGGCCACATCTCTTTTATCCGTTTTTGGCATTTATAAATTTCATTCAACAGCAATGTGCAATAGGCTCTCTTAACGGCATAGCTTGCAACTAAAATATATTGAACGTAGAAAGGTTAACAGGAAAAGAGCACACGCAAAGTATTAGTATTAGGCTGCATAAACAAATAATCATGTGATGAAATGTGCTAAATGCAACTAGGAAGTAGGCATTACTGTTCTGTCACGTGTAGCAATCATGAGTCCAGAAAAGGGGCATGATCAACAAAAGCCACACCAAATCGGTAACTTTGATGACACGATACGTCTGAAAATGAGAACAGACTTATCGCTACTATAGTGCTCATCCTCAAGGCTGAACATTTAAACCAACACGATGTGCTTTGCACAATTCCGAATGACGTCACAACATCACTGAACCTGAATGAAACCTGAACCAATTTTCAACAGATAAAATCAGGGCCGTAACCAGGGGGTGGCGGGGGGGCAAGATCCCCCTACAAAATTGTTCGCCCCCCTGGAGTAATGTGTTGGGCACAGTTGAAAACTATAGGACATGGTTTAAAAAAGTTGGGCCCCTCTCAGAAAACTCTTCGCCACCCCTGGTGTCCCAAGCTGGTTACGGGCCTGGATTAAATACCGTATCCTTGAAAATGAACTAAGAGTTATGAAATAATTCAAATAAAATTATCAAATCCAAATCCGATTAGTCAGAAATTATAAAATCCAACTCCCATCTAAATCCATCAAAAAACTAGAAATCTGCAGGATTCAAATTCAAATCCATTTTCTTTCTGAGCTCCAGCGTTGCGTCATTTACAGTGTTTCCCATACAAAAACAAATGGATGCCTAATATTTAGCCTTGTGCCAAACGTTTTGTATAAGGAATTGTCAACATGTCTTGTGCATGCAAACGTAATTATCGAAGTAAAACGAAATGACCTAAAAACGAAATATTGCTTGAAAACAAGGAGTGATGCAGTTTCGCAGTGCCTACATGCGAGACACCACTGCTATTTAAGTGCTAATTTTCATTCTGACTTGGCCGCACGCTGCAGAAAACCAATCAAGTGATATTGAAGGTCGCATTCAGAAGATGCTAGCAGTACCACATCGCCCGTAAAAAGCAAACGGTTGATTCTACACTTTTCAGCAGTGGAAGCTGTTCGACTCAACTGTGACTGTCTATTAAATTCATACACACCCACTATGTCCAACCAGAGGGCCGCATGCTGCTCAGTCAATGTTTTTGTACGATCCTGTTTAGGTTTTCACGTTTCTGCTGTAGTAGGCCACTGTACAAGTACAAATGAAGAACCTGTTCTTATTTTGATAACCCTAAACATGAAATTTTTGATGCAGCGGTCCTCAGTGCCACTTCATTACATCTGTACTGCGTAGCGCAGTGGTCCTTAAAGTTTTAACGCCTCAATAACCCTAAGTCAAATTTTCGTAAATCTGGATACCCTTTTTCAACAAAGTTTACTAACAAAGTCAACGGGTATCAAGCAAAGTCAGTCTGAATAGAAACAAGTCCAAGTTCTTAGAGAATGAGGACTTTAGTCCGGATTTGGACTTTACTTCCCAACACTGTGAAATACACCTAAAATCTAATCTCAATCCGCCCAGGATCTGGGGTTATTGGGACAAGACTTAAAAGACCCTGGTGTAGCGGGGAGTTATCCACGTTCCACCGACACCTTGGTCCGAAACTTATTTCTAGTTTTCTGATTTCTACTTTTGTTGTTCGATCGGAACTAAACATGCCTATGAAATCACGCTTACGGAGTAGTTAAAGGTGCCAAACCCTCTTTACCATTGAAAGTATTCGAACGCTTTCAAGTACAGTCGCTTAAAATAATTTTACTTTGCTAAGATCGAAGTAAGTCGTTAATTTGCGGTCCTCATTAAAATAGTGACATAATATTTGACTCAGTTACGAATTTCGGTTGGATATAGCTGATATATAATAAGAGGAAGAGTGGTGAAAGCACACACCACTGTCGGAGTCTCACACTCACCGTGAACGGTTGTGATTTAATTCCGCCGACACGGATATAAACTTCTGAGCAGGAATACAATGACTTGCTGGCCAGTAACAAGCGGCCGTCATCACAGTACTCTCGCAACACTCTTCAAAGTTTTTCACAAGGGACCCGGTGATATGCTTTTACGAGTTTGAAAATACATATGTCTTTGTCATAGTCCCAAGATTTTTCAAAAATTTGCTGGAGAGTGAAGTTTTGGTCTGTAGTGCTACGGCCAAAACCACAACTGAACTAGGTATCCTCCACGTTTGGCTCAATTGTCTCGCAGCATGTTTTTACAGGGAACTTGGCATACATCTTCCCGGGAGAGCTAAGGAAAGAGAGATGTCACGGTGATTAGTGCATTCTCTCCTTTCTCCCTGCTTGTGTATGGGGATCATTATTCTAGTCTGTCAATCTACCAGTGCCCTTCCAATACGCCACGCCACTTTACACACAGGATTAACCTAAAGAATTTCGGGCCCGGTTGAGAAACCCTGTACTAAGCTATCTCAAAAATTCTCTTGAGAATAACATGCACAAACTCGAGAAAATAGTGAATTGGAACAAATCCACACAGCAACTGAACTATCAGAACAGCGACTGAGAAATCCAACGAACGCAGGTAAATACTTCCGTTTTCACACGGAACATCCTCTTGTGTATAAATGCTCAGTATTGGACGTACTTTTTCAGCGCGATAACAAATTCTGCGACCGGAGATTGACCTCGCCAGATCAACTCTTAGACAAAACCTACAAACGTTTTCTTTAGGGAATGAAATCTGTGAAAAAAGGAAACGAAGAACAAGAAAAATGAGGCCTGTAGCTGTACTACCCTCCTTTCCGGGCTTTACTGGCAAAATAAGGCGATGCTTGATAGCTCGTAAAATACAAATTGCATCAATGCCATTGAGAAAGTTGGGCAACCTTTCAACTTCTAGGAAAAGTTTCCCTGTGGATGTAAAGTTTCGACAAGGCGTTGTGTACTTATTTTCATGTCGTGATTGCAACGAGCGGTATATGGGAAAAACTGAAAGAAGCCTGAAAACTCGCCGAAAAGGACGTCAAGCGGACCATTCGAGCAAACTAACTTGGAAGCTTTATGAATTGAAAAGCAAAAGGACCAATTCAAAAGACTAACAATGTTCTGCATTTTTTGCCTGACTGCGGTTGCCGTAGACCTAGATGCAGGCTATTTCATTTTGCAAAAACATTTGCATATTCTCCATTTCTATTCTAAACGTAGAGGCGTTGAACTTCAACTGCTTTGCTGAGCAATATTCCAACTGTTGCAAAGTCTGAGAGAGCTCATCTAGCTACTAAATATCAGCACCAGCAATAACAGTACTCAAAATGCGCGACTCATGCTAAGAACACTTCCTCGAGGAATGGAGCAGGCAAGCAAAACCTGCTTTGAATCCAAATTGAAAGGTGCTTTGACGTTTATTCATCGCAAGATTGCAATGAATTAGCACCGGAGGTTATTCTGTCGTATTTTGTGTTCATCTCGCCCCATACAGTCAAGCATTAACCGTGAAGCCAATTCACCATGGTCACTCATGGCAAACCGCCGACGTAGTGAAAAGCAGCACAGGTGAGACTGCCTGAACGTTTCGTGAATCTTCGTAATAAAACAAGTTTGAATTCAGTGCAAACAACCTTGTTCTTTTTCTTGAGGACAAATTGCATAGACGAAAAAAACATATTCTAGATGATTTTTATGCTAACCACAGGGCAAATAGAACTAATCACGATCGAAAGCAAAGTATGCAGAAATTCCGGCAAACTGTTAGCTTTTAAGTTGATAAAGATAAGTGAACCAAACAGCATTCGATGATGGTGCAGTGAGGTGTGTTGTGAAAGTTGAGGTTGAAATTTTGCTTCGAAACTCTAGGCGTCATTCTATATGTTATACTGACAAATTTTCACTTCTCTCCTTCACCGGCGCTACTTTGACAAGATAATTTTGTTCGATATACCTGTTGTATACCGCCTCATATGCAAATAAGGCTTTATCAAGAGACTTCCGTTTGCATTCGGGTTTACTCAAAGAAAATATGAACAAATCGCTGTTACATGCAGTGGCGGAAAATTAATTTTCTTATCAAATATTTTACGATTTCTCACTTTGGCTGATCTAAGGTCCTTTTGCATTGTTTCCTGACGACGCCATAGCAGACATGCTGCCATTTAAGTCGTTTTGAATCAATAAGCAAAGCAACAGCTTGAAGAGATTTGACTCATTTCGCTTGACATATACGCAGACTGCTTGATGCATTTGAAACTGTTTTGGAGAAAATTGGTTAAACTTACTTTTCAGTATTCAGTCTCTTATAGTTGGCATTTCACTGCTTTCTTGCGTATCAATCTAACAATTGCAGATTTTAAAGTGTATGTCCAGTTACCAAGGCATCACAGCAGAGTGCGACTTAAACAAACACGAGTTCCTCATAAAACCGAACGAGCAAACAACATCTATTTTGAATCCAGCCTAAAAGTCCCCTGAACTTTACTCAGTACGCGAAGACAACCAAATAGCGGTCGAGGCTTCGCGATATTGTTTTGTGTTCCTTAAAACCAGTACAGACGGGCATGTGACTATGAAGCAAGCGCACAATGATCACACAACGGAAAGAGTCAACTTTAAACTGACAATACACCAATTTAATTATTGAAAACACACTTCAGTTTGCAACACGTTTCACGATAACACTTTTATCAAACCTAGCCAAGCGCAAACGCTTTCGAAAAACTACAAATTTCACCTTCTTAGGCAATTATGTTGATGTGTCCAGCAAAGGAAACCGTTGCAGCAAGCACCCCGATATGTTTCTTATAGTCTTTAGAGGTTTGACCATGACGTTGGTCGAAATGTTCTTTTGTGCTTATTCACAGAGTTACACCTTGGTACACATCACAATATGACCTTGATCCTACATGCCTAATACAAAAGTTTAGCTAATGAAATCTATACGACAATCCCTTACCTTTGCCTTTTTTGTTGCAGCCAGCTCCTCAATGACCACACATTTGGTACATTCATGCATTCATTCGATGGTGTAATTAAGTAAGGATCACCAATTAATAAAATTCAGCTAAGTTTTTTGCTTATTTCAGCGCTTGATTAACGTACATTATTCGTATCATGTTGTAAGCTTAGTGGAACTTTTGGCTCATTTACAAAAAAGTTTCAGCTCCATGGCTTCGAACATTTAAGTCAAACTACACTTCTGCTGCATATTGGAAAGAACTGTAGAGATGGCAAAAGTGATGTAAATCTATAACTGATGTTTACCAAAAATCAGTAAAGAATTAAGACTGGTGAACAAATGAACAAAGAGTTCACTTGAGCAATTGAAAAACAGGAAAAAGCTACGCGCCAGACTTCCGCTGAAAATTCCAAAAATGGAGGGTATTCTGAAGTAACAAAAGCATTTATCTCAGAAATCTAACCAAAGATCATGCTGGATGGTAAACTTGGCATCCGAGTTTTTGAAATACAATTTGCATTAAAACATTCTCTTTTGAAAGTAAACAGCACGCCTAATACACTTATAAATGCAGGTTCTCACACCTAATTGGGACTTTCAAGTTTAAAAAAAAGTAATAGATGATATGGTATCATAATACTCTCGCTAGTGAGTATGTAGGTGTATCAAGTGAAACACTTTTGCGTGAATTTGAATTAGACATAAAATGTGAACGACGCATTTCCACTTTTCAGCTTCGAAAAAGATCTGTTAAAAACCAATGTATGTAAGTGCAGTTTGCCCTTGATGCCAAAAATTACAAATAATACGGTGCCTATTTGAAAACGCGGGTTTCACAGCGTTCAGAAAAATTTGTTCATGCTTATTTAGGTTTTATGGAAAAACAGAATTTTTCTCCGTTGCTTTTCAAAGCGTCAAACGAAATGCTATAAACATGGCCCTCATCGGCTGCTTGTTTAACTGGAGGCGATTGGCACAAGCTGTTCTATCATGACGTTTTGTAAGATTGTTAATGAACGAGACAAAGTTGAATCAGCGAACTCTATCGTATAAAATAATGCTCCATTTTTTCCCAGATATGTATCGGAATTTCAAACTCTAAATTTTACCTCTGTTTGATCTTGTAAACATTAGCCCACAGCTTACATTTTCGTCATGCCCACATTTGAACTGATTTGTCTACCAGAGACTGACTGAATTCATCTGTTTTTTTACTGCACTCCTAAAAACAAAACTGCCAAACAACAATGGGCGTAGAATTCAGAACTGGCCTAAAATTACTGTGAAAAGGAAAGCAAACCGACTAACGCAGAGGACTAACGATACTCTGCATTTTCTTTTATGCTGCGTTTGCCGTTGGCTTATATACACATCCTACTTGATCCTATAGAATTTCATCGGTGAAGTTCACCTTTTCTTTATTTTCTATCGCTATAATCGCTATACCGTGCAGCAAATAAGGTCAGAGAAACATTTGGTCAGTGCTCTCCTACTGTAAAAAAAAACTTTATTTTGTGCCTACTGCATGCCAATGTATGCATGTCAACTGTGAAGCAAATACACACAGATTGGTATGAAGAGCTTTACGTGTTGCGTACAATAATACCTACTGAATCACGCATTACATACCCAGAAATGTAAGTGTTCGCCATTCCTCGTTGAGAGACAATTTGTACCGGCCACGCTGCGGTCTTCATCTGACTTTTTATCCGATCGCTTCAAATATCTGATGCTTTTCACAAATCTTCATTTTTCCTCAATTGTTGGCGCTCCTGTATGACGGCGATCAGCTGAAGTGGTTTTTGGTGCATTGTTTTGGTGTACGCGTCTCATCAGTGTTGCTTTTGTGTAGCAACGGAAAACTTTCCGTTTGCTTCGTAGCGCCTGCAAATTTCTGTGTTTCTTGTGATTCCTCTACCACCTCCTACGTGTAGACGACATGTGCGAGCCAAATATACAAAAAGTAAGATATATTCTGTTAAAACATTAACCGCCAAATCCCGCTTTGAATTCAGTAAAAACAATTGGCTGTCGGCCTCATGCTAAATGCGCTGCATAACATTTGAAACCTTGATCGGAACAACTTGCATGCCCCTGTGTGCCAATATGCACCCTCATCCGATTTATTTTTTATTTTTTGTCTGTTTGCTGTTTACTTAAATTTTGATGTTAGAATGCCTTCATTTCTCTCTCACCGCTGGATCTCTGTGTGACATTGAGTGAATAACGCTGTGGTTGGGGCGTAGTTACAAAGTTTTGCTCCTATTCCTTGATGGTGTGCTAACACTTAGCCTGTAAGGCGCTATGACTGTCACCATTTTTGTGCTCTTGTGTTATTCGATTGTGCTTGTGATATGGACTGCGAGTCTGTGACAAATACATAGGCTAAGAGATAATATTTTATTCCAACCATAAGCCAGGTAGAAGCAGTCACGATGGCAAAAAAGATTGAGGGAATGGCAGACCCTCAGCTTTGACTGGGTGAAGGGCAGACCCTCAGCTTTGACTGAAGGCAGATCCTCAGCTTTGACCGGGCGAACATCAACGGAATAAAGACAGTTGTCACAATTGGTGCACTGGCGCGTGGTGTGAAAATGGATGTTGTAGTTTTGCTTCATAATGCTGGGAAATTCTTTTCCAGTTGTATTGTAACAAATTTGCGTTTCTCTTCTTCACCGCAGCTACTTTGACAAAAAATATGTTTCCCATGTTCCGACTCTGTTGCGGTACCTTGTAGGTGGAAGTGAAGACCACAGAACAACTAGGAAGCAACGTTGTAAACTATGACATCAAGAAGCAAGTTCACGCGGCGAGATCACTCTACTACAGTGATGCCAGGTGATTTTGCAAAAACAAGCAAGTAGCTTAAAATCTGAAAAAAAGTCTAAAAATGCATTTTAACCCAAAACAAGTCTGTTTTATGGGAAACGTGAACGAAGCAAAATATAACCAAGTAAATTGAAAACAAAATAGTAAGCAATTTGTGAAAACAAACCCAAAATAAGCAAATTTATACAAAAATGCGTCCAAATTGCATTTCACACTAAACTAGCAACAGTTTCATAAAATTTCCTAAACAAGCAATCCGCAAAACAGAAACCTGCACAAAACAAGCACAAAATGTTGGGTTACCAGTGCATCCCCAACATCATCGTTCCCTAGATTCAGGAATCAACCTGATATATGATACCAAAGACACAAATTAAGTTTCAAGAAAAAGACCCAGAAGTTTATCTTTACTTTCTTTGAATAGTAGTGATTGGGACATGCGTTGGGAGACGAAGACTTCACAACGAATGGACACCGGACTGTCTAATAAAAGAATTAAACTCGAGCAAAGTCACTAGTTAAGCTATCCGTGCAAACCGGACTGCGTGTTGCGAAATTCATTCGACCATAACGAGCCACGAATCTGTTGATGTGTTGTTGTACTATTTACGTTTTATTATTCTGTGGTAATGTTATGGGAAGCAACCAGAGTTAACACCCAGAGAATCCCAACTAATATTTATTCCTTTAAACCCTTATCAAAGAAGATCTAAAAAGATTAAGATACCGTGGTTGAATATACCCTGAATCCAACGTGAAAAACGAAGCTCCACTCCAGAGATGATCGGATAGTGTATTTTTGCTATCCGATCCTTCCTTGTTTTCGAAAAATGATATCCGTATCCGATCCGAATCTTGTTTTGGTTGAAATCATACTATCTGCAACCGAAAACTACCGAAAGTGTAATATGATGCACAACACACAATTTTGTGTTGCGTGTATTTTGATTAATGAGGCAAAATAAGTGCTGGAGTTATTTTGCATTAGCTGAACACGACTGGCTGAAATAGTTACATGAACAGTTGGAAAACATCCATGTCCTGCTTAGTTCACCGTGACATCTGTAACAGCTCAGTCTCACCTATCTGTATTGCCATGCATTGTCATATGGGTGTGTCGAAATTGGTACCTATGGGTAGTGTTGACTTGGTTTCCAGACTGGTAGGCAGTTAGCAGCTTCTTGTTTGCATTAGGTGAACTACAGGATGAACCCTAACTCTAACCCTGAACCCCTAAACCTAAAATTTGACCTTAAACCTGGGGTGGATAACCTGCAGCTAGGTTTGCCAGATGCGTTTTGTAAAAATACCGACCATTTTGATTTGTCAGCAGTGCCAGACAGGGGCGCAACCAGCTCTTCTATTCGGGGGGGAGCAATTTCCATGAAATGTCATTCAATGACGTCATCGTGCTTATATTCAACCATGGTACAACTTTTTCGCAAACGGTCACATATAATAATAATAATGTATTTTTGTCCGCAGACACGAAGTCCACAGTATACAAACACACACATTCTGCTCAACGCTGGTTAATAAAAACAGACAAAAGAGAACGTTACAACAGCGTTGGAGGCTGAATCACCGGTGTCAAGCGAAATTTCTGACTTGCGAACTTTCTGACTTCACGTCATATGCGCATGCACAGAGCAACATTCAACATATCAAATACGCTGAGAAAACTGATGATTAGGGCTTAGGATTTGGTGTTTAGGTAAGTGTTTCGGGTTAGGGTTTATGTCACAGTTAGAAAAACAATTGCAGTCTTAGATTAAGTCAAATATTTTTCACTGGTTTTACTTATTCCCGTACTGTAGCTTGTTGTGGGCATCGGAAGTCTAACCAAAAAGTTTCATTTACACAATACACATCAAAAAAGTAATCTCTAAACTTTATTCCTTTATTCTGAGAAGCAAAATAACTAACAAAAAATAGGAGGTCAGAAATTTCGCAGAGGCCAGAAATTTCGCTTGACACCGGGCTACAGAAACTTACTTAACAGAACGCTTTGAAACGACGTTGGAGGCCGAGCTTCAGGTTTACAGACGCATTCTTAACACTATTTGTTCACTTGGTACAGCACTACTGCAGAGTGGGACGCTAATTCCTAAACTGCTCAAGCCCAGGTAAAGTACGAATGCATTGTGACATGCACACTTTCAAACGAACAAACACTGCAATGTCCGAGCACTCAGTCTCTAAGTAAAATGCGGTTGTAGTGTTCAAAGAATAAGGAAGAATATAAACAATCTGACTGCATCAAAGCAAATTACGTTATTAGACCGTCTGCATCTTTCGAGAAACAAGTGCATATTTTTTCTTAATACGGCCTCAAATGTAGCAATGCTACATTGAACCTGATAAGTCATGACTACTAACACTAGCTCTCCAGAGAAGGTTGTACAGAGCCCTGCATCCAAAATTATACGCCGCACGCAATCTTTGCATGCATGACTTTTTGAAATTACACCATAATTGTGATGCATACATGGGCGTACAAAAGGAACGAAAAAGTTCATTTTTAACTGCATTTGAACATCTGGAGAAGAGTCTCTCAGCTTGTTTGCTGCACAAGATTTTCATTGCTGTTGTCTCTGAATGTCTGTCACCTGGGAGTTCAGTATACAGTAAAGCTCCCAGATATTTGCATTGGTTATCAGATTTTAGATTTTTACCACACATGTGTCAGTCATGGAGTGACTATGCTTTTTGCCTTAAACGTAACACAAACAGTTTTGCTGTAGTTGAAAATAATTCTATGTGATTCTGCATAAGCCTGAGACACAGATAAAAGTTATCTCCGCCATATTTCGGAAAATGAGAACTTTTCAGTTTTAATCAAGATGCAGTCCGAACGATCAGGACAGATTAAAAATATTTATTCTCATACAAACACCTGGTTCTGTACTCAACTAGTGCGTTAGTGTGACAGATGTATAGGCTACTACAGTAGTAAACCCCCCTAATTATCGTCTACTTTTAACAAACTCGTTCTAGCCATATTCGTCTAGCATTTGCTTGAATTTCTATCACAAACGAAGATCCCAAACTTGAAAGATATAGCCTATGTCGAGGGTGAGGGGATCTGTGAATGCTACCATTTCGGGAAAAACGGATCAGGTGTCTTGTGCTTTGGCGCATAGCTGATCAGGTGCGTTTGGGGCAAAACGGCTTTTTCTGGCATCCATGAGTTGTGTGAAAGCTTTTAGAAGCACGTTTAGGGCCATGAGCTTTCAGGACTTGCACTGGTTGCAAAAGTTAGTCTTGTAAAGCGTCATTTGGAGCCAAAGTGGTCTATAGGTGCGTTCAACACTTGACTAGCACTCATATGACACCTTACTAAATTTTTCCCAAGCCGTGGTACTGGCAGGGCCGTCGCTAGCGGGGGGGCAGTGGT
>Ga0210059_1014790_pt1 | contig 11479 bp, 1 predicted proteins | sample Ectturendosymbi2_FD_188042 | JGI IMG/M metagenome (GOLD analysis project Ga0210059, IMG submission 188042) | Ecteinascidia turbinata endosymbiont from Florida, USA - Sample 2 (SPAdes) (version 2) | ecosystem: Host-associated > Tunicates > Ascidians > Unclassified | place: Key West, Florida... | reverse complement strand
AGATCTGGCTGGTATTGCTGTATCAGAAGAGACTCGAGTAGGTGAAGTTCCTTCTGACTGACGATGCTTCCCAATATTTCCGGTTGCTTGAAGTTAAAACGGTGCGTGGGATTGGCCAACAGATGTTTGCAAACTTCAGAATGCTTAACTTTGAATTGTATTCAGCTGCAACAGGTCAGATACCACTTCTGATGATATGAAACATCAAATTTGATGTTTTCAGACTTTTTTATGTTTGATATTGAAAGCGATTTTTATGTTACTGTACAAACATGACCTTTCTTAATTTCTAAAGTGTTTTTGCAAGCTTGCTTGCCTTCCTTTTAGAAGTTCAGATTGTCAGTCAATTCGTTTCAGCCTTGTACTGTAGGCTAGTTAGCCGAGTGTTTTCTGTGTGATATTATGAGAAAGCGTATGTTGTCGAAACAATGATGGTTACAACAGTTCCACTTGTTTGTGAGACTGGACGGAGATATTATTTACTGTTACTGTATAGAACAGGACTGTATTCTTTTGGTAGTGGCTACTGGCTATGGTATAAGTATGCTGTATGGATATGCCTGTGGATTTTAAAATTTGAAAATTTATTCATGCGCCACCTGTGAGGTAACAGTAATGCACGACGAGAGTGTAGTAGGCTTGGTAGAAACGAAGCAAATGTAAAAGATAAAACCTAAACCTAACCTTAACTGTAGCCCTAACCTAATGCTAACCTATCCCTAACCTAATAATAAGCTAACACTAACCTAACCTGATGCTAACCTAACACTAACCCGTAAAGGTAACACGTTAGCCTGAAAAAAAGTAAACAAAAAAGTAAAGCCGGCAAGATAAGAATCGAACCTTAAACCATAGCACCTGTAACGCCTAACTGATACACCATGAGACCCATGCTGTTTGAATGACAAACTGACCCTTTCATTTGAATTGCATCAGGCCAGGCGTATCCATATTCACTTCCTATTATTTTACAGTGTAACACAGGTTGTTCTTTTCCTAATTGTTTGTCTTTAGTTGTACTTGTACATTACACTTGTTTTTAAGAAAATTTTCATAGGTTTCATGTCACATAATAGAACTTGCAATTACATCCGTTTGTTCTAGTTCCTATTGACATGAAACAAGATTTCAATTCCAAAAATTTTGTTATAGTCTCCTTATTGAAACCAAAAAAAAATATAATTCCAAAAAAATATATTTGTTAGGATTCACAACATGTGGGAGATATGGTTGTGAATCATCTAATGTTTGCTGATGATATATGTGTGTTCAACCGCAGTGTTAATAGACTCCAACATCTTTTCAATATTTGTGGTGATTCAATTATTTAATGCTTCTGCATGTCAGTGACCAACTGATATAGTTGTTGGTGTGTTGTTTCAGTGTATGTGTTTCATCAGTATTTCATTTCATTTGTTTTATTTGGGAAACAAACACACACGAAAAAAAAAAAAAACAACAGCAGATAAGATAAACAAGCAAACTCATGAATAGAAATACAATCAAAATTATATATGCATCTTCCAGTATTGCCTTTGCCCAGCAAACAAAAGCTTCCGTGTGCTTCATGGCAGCTCAGGTTTTCTGTATGTTCACCTCTAACATGTGGAACACGTGTGCAAGCCAAACACACAAAAAGAGAACATCTATAGTATAACTAAAACACCAACCATCAAATCCTGCTTTCAAATTAAGTAAATAATAAGTAGCTGTCAGCCTCATACTAAATGTCTTGCAACACATTTGCAACCTTGATCAAAAGAATTCAAATGCATCTGTGTGTTGATGATCCCCCATTTGATTGATTGATTTTATTTGTGAACAGACATGAAGTCGATTGTATACACACACATTCTCTGCGTAACGCAGGTTGATAAAAACAGAACGTTTTACAATGGCATTGGAGCTGGCGGAATCACAGAGTTACAGACACTTTTTGCAACTACGTTGAAGGCAGAAACACAGGGTTACAGATGCATTCTTAACACTATTGTCAGCTAACATGTAACACCTGTTACAACACTACTGCAGAGTAGGGCATCAATTTCTAAAGTGGTCGAGTCCAGGTAAAGTCCAGGCCACATAAAACGCGAATACGTGTGGCATAACACGCCATCAATCAAACAGACATTTTATTTATTTTTCACATTTTTTCTGCTAGCTGTTTACCTCAAAATCTGATGTTAGAATGTCTTCATTTCTCTCAACTGCCTGCTCCCTATGTGACGATTAGTGAATGGCATTAAAGTTGGGGTGCTGTTGAAGTGTTTTGCTCTTGTCAGAATTGATTGTGTGCCAACACCTACTCTGCAATGCACTATGACTAAACATTTTTGTGCTCTTGTGTTATTCAATTGTGCTTGTGATATGGACCACGATTTTGCACCAAATCCATAAAATAAAAAAATGTATTTTTTTCCAGATGAAGGTTATGTAAAGAGAGCATTGAAAACTGACACTCTTGCCACCTTTTTATGTTTATGCCTGAAATTTGATGTTGAAGCCTTAAAAATTTGATGCTGAAATGATTGAGACCAATGACATCACTGCTTGTGAAGCTGACGATACAATGTCCAGTTAAACTTCTGTGCTAGTTACAAACTGTAATATAGCCTGATTAGTGACCACTAAAGCCAAGAACAGCAAGCAGTTGTCCAAAATATTATTTTTCATAGTATAACTGTGACAGCCGTTGCAAGAAGATATTGATCTTCAATTGCCATACAGAATGAAATACAATGTGGTTTCACCATAGGAGGAAAAACAGCTTTAGTTGAACATTGCCCTTGTTTTTTAAAAACATTTTCTCAGGCTTCATGTCACTTCATAGCTGCTTTTTGATAACCTTGTGTTATTAAGTTGCTTAAAGTCTGTCAAACTTGTGAAAATGTGAGCAGTTTCATATTCACCAAACATTTCCACATAGCGTACATGTTTGTTCTTCTAACCAAATACTTTGTATTCTGTACCTGCTACAGAGTGGTTGTTTTTTTTAACAATTTGAAAATATACACTTTATTTTAGTTTGTCATAGGGATTAGGTTTGATCATGTCATGCTATTCCCATTTATGCACAGGCATTTACACAAAATTATAAATTTTGCTTGCAGTAGGCAATGTACATAAGGGCTAATGTTTTTAAAAATTTTTAGTCACATTTTTAAATTAATTAAGATTATTACTCTGATACATTTTTTTGCAATAAAATGAATTATCGCAGTAAATTGATAACCTGGTGCCAAATGGAGGAAATGCCATTCTTGCGATACAAAAATTAATTAATTGTGGTGAAAAATTCTTAAGAAACATTTCAGTTGTGTTGTCTCTATCAGTCTTTCTCTTTAGTCTCATGAGTGTATTGTTTGCCCATTCAACACCAGATGAAAAAGAGTACCTTACTAGCTAATCTGGAAACCATGGCAGTTGTTTACAAGATATCATGTATGTAGTATGTTTTTAATCAGGCCATCTTTAGAGCTTACCACTGCTTGCTAAAATTGCATATTTCATCATCAGCTTTTGCAAAAAGCACTTACCTGACAAACACAAGAATAGCATTTTGTGACTTACCTTTCAATGAACTAATTTCACATTTCAGGTAACTTTTTTATTTTGTAATGTTGTGAATGCCCAATATGGTTGCTGATGTATGCCGAAATACTTTGCTGCAAAAAAAGTATTGCAATATATGCTGTGAAAACAGGGGTTTATACTTGCTGTTTGCTACAAATCACTTGTTTCATAAGAATGTTGTGTTTGTTCACAGGTGCTCACTGCTCAGGAATATTGTTTACATTTATCCTAACTCTGTTTTTCAAACTGTGGCCAAAAGTGTGCTGTAAGTTCTGTACATAAAGCTGCATCTTACAATGAAGGCTTTACAAGGATTGATTCCCGCTAGGTTTTTGGTGATGATGGCTCACTTAATTATTGTACTTACAATTTTTTTATCATTGGTAAGTAGCAGATGGTGGTTAATTAAAAAAGCTAAGAAGAAATACATAAATATTATTTTGTGTTCAGGATTCTACAACTGCTGCATGTGTATCAACAACTGCATCAGCTTCCATGATTGCTAGCGCAAGAGTAACACTGATAATTGCATTGTCTTTAACACTTGGAATGTTTCTTGTTGAACTATGTGGTTTTATCATTGGTTTCTCCATGTTCAACTCTTCACAATCTCTTCTTTGTATCCTTCAAATAATGTTAAACCAGAAGTTATTAATATACTTTTTTGTGTCATTTTTTATAGTTCTCACAGTCTAATCAAGGGCATAGGAATCATGAATTAAAAGATGTTGCTTTGTTTAATCAGGATTGCCAGCAGCAGACAGTAAAATATCTTCTGAAACAAGCAAATAGCTACAGTAAACCTCGGTTAATCCGGATTCAATTTGACCGACGATTTTATCCGGTTTAGGCGAAGATCCGGATTAACTGAAGACGGTTGTTTCTTTTGCCTGACGTCATCAAAGTACTGATATATCGGTGAAAAATCACTGAAATTGAACACATTTACGACCCAACAGGAGACTTTCGCAGAAGCGAATTGATTTAAAACGATAAAAAAAATAAAAAAGTTCATAATTTTAGATCACTTGGCTGCAAAAGAATCTGGGATTTTGGACTGGCGCAGAAATTTCTACGACTGGTCCACAAGCAGTCACTCCATTTGGAAGGTAATGCTCTCCACACATCTTACCGAGTACAATGCACTCAGGTATAATGCTCTACACACGTGCACTCAACACTGATCTATAGACTGAAACCGTGGTGCGGCGGCGTGCCTTGAGCATTTAAGTTCATCGCAATACGCTATGCCCGTGTGTGACGTAATAATGATCTCTACGATTAGTCGAATGGTGCACGCAGTTGCGGCTGATGTTATGATAATTTTATACGTTCGTTGGTGATTGTGAGCACGCTTGCATTGCGTCTGAAAGTTGCCGAATCTTTCCAAGAGATCATTCAGTGAGCTTAACACAACAGTGTGGAAGTGCAAAAAAATCTGGATTACGAGATGTGGAGAGCGGAATTTATCCGGTATTGGCGAAGATCCGGATTAAAAAATCTGGACAAACCGAAGATTTTTATAAAGAAAAACTTTAGAAATCATTCCTACCACCAATTTTATCCGGTTTGAGCTAAGATCCGGATTAACCGATGTTTACTGTACTTTCACCAGTCAAGAAGTTAGTTTAGATGATGCCACTGAATACACTTTTCTTCAAACTGGTGAGAGTTGTTTGAAGCCATCAATTGAAACTAAGGTCCATGAGCAGTTAGGTATAGTGACGTTCTTGCCAAAGTATGATCTAAATGTTACCATGCCAACTTCAGATTTTAATAATTTTCAAAAACAGATACGCTCTTAACACTGAAAAAACGTTGACAATGGTCGTTGGTGAATTTCTGTGCAAATTACTTGCTTTTCTTTATATGCTGTAACCAGCAGGATTGCAGAGTCGGAGGTTTTTGGGCGAGTCGGATTCCTAACAACACTGGGAATCAATTCGGATTTTTTGTCCGGCTCCCGATGCCCAGTTGGATCATTTTTTACATCACACTCCTAAATTGGGAATTCCTGTTGAAATGGTACAAGTTCTTTCGAAACTTTTGTTGAATCAGAGGTTTCTTGCTGTGTACCACGATTTCCATCGATTTTAACAGCTAAATTTCATTCCCTTTATGCAGGGCCGTAGCCAGCGGGGGGATTTGAAATCGGTGCCCCCCCATTTCACGTTTATCCCCGCAGTTGCTGCATAATCCAATACTGTATTTTAAAAATGTAGCCCCCCTTCTGGTTTTTGGTCCCTCTTGCGGCTAAATCCTGGCGACGGGCCTGCCTTTATGTTAAAGAGATGTTAATTTTAGAAAGGTCGGAGTTGGGAGTTGGAAATTTTGCAAAGTCAGGAGTCGGGTGTTTTACCTCTGACTCCACAACCCTGGTAACCAGGGGTAGATATTAGGGGAGGCAAACAAGGCGGTGTAGCAGTCATGCCAGCATGACCACTAAATGCAAGCAAGGACAAAGACCAAGGAAAGCGGCACTTAAAAGTGACTTCCATGCATATGGAAGTGAGAGAGCTCTCTTTGGCCGAATCGTCTGGTGCGGTGTAGTCACCAGCAAATGCCTAAATTAGCGCCATCGAGGTTTCCGGGAACAAGCCCACACTGAAGGCATGCGAACACAACCGGGCCACACACGCTTCAGTGGTTGCCTCCCCTTTGAAAGTTTTACTCTTTATTTTTGGGGCCCGAAAATTCTATAATATCCACCCATGGGGCTGTCTGAACTCCGAACATAACGACCCTTCAAAATATATGTAGTGTCAGCCAGTATTTTTGCTTCAAGCAGTCTAACTCATGGTAAAAAAATAACGAAAGTTCAAGAAAATGCTCTATTAAAGAGACATTTTATGCCATATTTGAATTTATATGCAGTAGCGCTTTTGGTTGGTCTACATTTGATCAGCATCTTAATTTCCAAATCCGAACAACATTTTGCTGTACAATTTGAAACATTCTACTCTAGCTTGAAACCTGTGTTGACTTATCAGGGCCGTTGCCAGCGGAGGAACCCGGCCCCCCATTTCACGTTTGGCCCTCCGGTTGCTACATACATCCTATAGTTTATTTCTAAAATGTGGCCCCTCGCTTCTGGGTTTTCACCCCTCCCAATTTTTGGCCCCCCTGCTGCTAAATCCCGGTGACGGGCCTGTGACTAAAAAGTTGCTTTTAGCAAACTTCTTTAACGCTTTGCGTTGGCTAGCTATTGGAGCACACGCAGGAGCAAGTGTCTCTCTATCCTTCTTTTTGTTTGACTCGTGGGATTGCAATTTATACTGGTATATTTTTGGATTTTGCAGGTGAGTGAATCACGAGCTGTGAGCAACCATTGCGAGTCTCACAAAGTTATGTTTTTTCACGATTTGCTTTGCAGTGCTCTTCCCGCCGTGACCGAAGCTTGCGTGATCGTCGCAATGACGGTGTTCAAACGAGGTTTTTAATTTCACAAGTGCCACACGGCGCGTTGAAACAGACTTCGCATTGTCCAAGAGACGGCAACAGTTTATTTGTGGTGACGGTGTCTATAAAGTGACAATTAGACATGCACACATCATTCCAACAAAGACGAAAAGATATATACTGGTAATGCAGTTATACTGTAGTGCAACAGCTCGCTTCAACAGCTCATCTGGTTTAGGCTGGTTTTCTCCAGTTCTGTCCAGCGAATTTGGCAGAAGCTCCCAATTCTTCTTCGATCCTGCGAAACAGCGGTGATAATCGCATTGTTTGAACAGTTAATGAACTTTCCTACAAGATAGTAAATAGTGGACATCAGCCGAAGATTTAAATTTACTGGAGAAAAATCTGGATTCGAAATTGCACAATATCCTGTTGAAAAACTCGTGGATAAAGGTTTGATCAAAAGTACAAATACGACGAATAAACTAGCACAGCTAATTTCGAAGATGGCATCCACTGTTACAGAACTGGAGCATATGAAGAACGATGTTGAGACCAGTGGCAATCGATGGTTGAGGTTGTGCTTAATTCTTTGCTTCTTTATAGTACTGCACGGTTACGCCTGTAGGCCTTTTTTGCTTTACACGTACACGGACAATTTCTGATGACCCTACTCCAAAGCCAGATTCAGAACAAGTTGCTTGATCAATATCTTATCAACTGAAGTGTTACTCAGATTTCTATGCCGGGACTGGAGAGTAACAACTTGCTTACCAAAAAAATCTGCTCAATTTTGCATTTTATTTAAACAGCGCGGTCTATAACATTGCAGACGGCTTTATGCAAAGCCAACTGATAGGGTTATTTCATATTTGCGCTCGCATCGTGTTAGTTTACGGTGGAGGGATGAATTTAAAATCTTGTCTTAAAAATCGTTTGAGTTGCGCTGGTTGCATCAGAAGTCGGGACGCATATAATGGTATATCGAATCCTGTGTATTCGAATCCAAAAATCAGTTTTTTTTATATTTGCATTCGAAATATATGAGAAAAATTACAAGTCCGAAAAACAAATGGTATCATTAGGTTTTGCAGTCGCAATAAATTTTGCAGTGACACTTTTTGTGCTCCTGAGTAAGAGAAAGAAACAAGTGATGTAATGAGCTAATTAGCAAGTCGTGTGATCGCTGATCAGCGTTTTAAACCTATTTGAATAAGATGTAAGGACTGATGATGCGTAGTTTTGCGTGAAATCAATTTCCTATTTAAATTTGTGAGTGATTCCTTGCTTATATTTCACCTGTGGAGCGTAGTTACTTGAATACAGATATATGCAAGTTTGAATCATCGCAAAAAAATGAAAGCAGAGCCCAATCAGCTGATTCCTCTAAAGCGTATAGAAAAACTTCTAGAGCTTTCAAATGTCGTTCTAAACCTCTGTTGCTCCTCCTAATAAGTTATTCCGGAATATTCCAGAACCTCCAAATGTTCCATAATGCGCATCCCTAATCAGTGGCGTACGCAGAAAATTTTCTTGGGGGTTTCATTCAGTGACATAGGGTAGTCATTTGTATTTGGTGTGCCCTGTTTGTGATGTCACAATTTGACGTCATAGTCCTCTTTCCAAACCAACGTTTTGGCGAAGTTTGTTGACATAATATGCACATTTTTCTATACATCCACTCTTCTTATTTTATGTGTCAATGCACTGAATATATAAACTATAAGAGCTCCAAGTTAGGCTATCGGAGGAAAATACACCAAACGCTGCGATACAGCAGTTCGTAACTGCAAAAATATCACGCGGCGCGTTAAAACAGGGGAGTACAATACACCCATCAATTCGTCAGAGCAATTTACAACGGAAAAATGAGGCTCCGCTACTGTCTTGACGAATACGAGCAGTCGAGCATAGAGTGCGGGTGGACTGGCTGTCGCAAGCCCCGGTTTGAAAAACTGAATCTTGCTAAGCTACACAAGAATTGAGAATGCGCATAAAGTACGCAAGAAAACTTTCGATTTTGTTGTTATTTATAGAAATCCAACCAACTTTTAGTTTTCGTTTTTTCCTGCTGAGACACAATAAATGCCTGAATCCTTCTATGTTAACAACTGCTGTTTTGAGCTCGTGCAACAGTTCTATCATGCTACAGAAATTGGCAGGCCTAATGCGGTCAGCGCTTGCGCTAATCAGCCGTAGCAGACAAAATAAATGCAATTTTTCAGATGAAGTGAACTATCGCGGAACACAATCGTAAACATGCATAGCCTAGTAGACGAAAGGTCTGAAAAAAGTTGTGAGATGGTTTCTGTACCCAGACGATAACCCAGATTCCCACCAAAACCTACTTATTACTTTTTGGCCCATTTACAATGTTCCTTGAAATTTGCATGCAAATTCATTCCGTGTTATTTGCATTAAGTCGACAAATTAACAAGCAGAAAGTATGCGAAAACAATTAATGTCCTTTGAGCAGGTAATAAAGTTTTTGTAAAATATCAAGCTCAAGCGGGGAGTTTATCCCCAACCCCCCGGTGCGTACGCCCTTGGCACTGAATAATAACTAAAATATCAGCGCCCCAACTTAGGATATCGGAGGAAAATACACTCAACGCTACGACACAGCAGTTCATAACTGCAAAAATATCAGGCTGAGCGTTCAAACAGGGGAGTAAAACACACTCATCACTATGTCAGAGCATTTACAAATTCTACAATTTTTGCAGTAAGTCGACAAACTGACAAGCAGAAAGTATGCGGAAACAATTAATCTCCTTTTCGCAGGTAATAAAGTTTTTGTAACATATCAAACTAAAGTGGCGGGAGGTTAATCCCAACACCCCCCTTGCGTACGCCCTTGGCAGACAATATAAAGACAATGGTTTCGGATAAAGTGAACTATCGTGGAATACGACCTTAAACATGCGTAGTGGACGAAAGGTCTGCAAAAGGTGGTGAGATGGTTTCTGGATGGAGACGATAACCCAGATTTCCACCAAAACCTAATTATTACTTTTTAGTCCATTGACAATGCTCCTTGAAATTTGTATGCAAATTTATTTCGTGGTATTTGCATTAGGTCAACAAATTAACAAGCAAAACGTATGCGAAAACAATTAATCTCCTTGCGAAGGTAATGAAGTTTTTGCAAAATATCAAGCTCAAGGGGGGGGGTTAACCCCCCACCCCTTGCGTACGCCCTTGTCCCTAATCAGATGTTTACAATTTCGTCTGGTAGGGCTCACTGCAGTCGCTGCTCTTCTGTAAAGAAATGCAAACAAGACGTACTATCAACAATGCGCGGTTCGTTTTTCCTTCAAACTTTTTAGTGTTATTACGGTTGTCTGAAAGAGAATACTGTCCTCAGTACGGTACGCATACAGATCGACCGCTGGTTATTTAGTAGTGTGTTGTGATGTGCCTCAACATGTGCCCGCTTACTAACTGTTAACGTACGGGCAAATGACACTTTTAGTCTTGGGTCTGTCCTCGTTAGCCATCGTACGAAATAAAAATGAAAAGTAATTTTGGTGGATTTACAGGTACTCTACTAACCTTATATAAATTCCGAAATATGGCGGCAAATGTGTTTAAGATACACAAACGAAAGGAAAGAGTTAGTTATGTTAGGCTAAGCGACAGTGACCATCCAAACGAAATGTATTGGTAGGGTGCCTTGTCGATTTGCTCTAATGATGAACGACAAGGCCGTTGCACAACATTGAACAGGTCAAAAACACTCTTCGCTCAAAGACGTACATGATACATACACGCCAAAATGAGTTGACTAGTAAGTAACTTATTTGTACGTATGCTTTAGCACGCGGGTCCCAAGTCGGAGGCTATAGCATAACCACAACGGTTTGCACGTCTAAAGGTGACAACTTTGATCTGCTGACACAAAGAAATGTTTCTACTTCGTTTTTGGTAGAACAACTGGCAAATACAGTTCATTGCATGGCAATTACTCCTTGTTGCTGGTCTAACTTAAACTATTAAATTTGTAAGGTTCATGTAGCTTAGAGCGTTTCGTTTCTGTAAACATCGACACAAGTTACGCGGGTACGTTGAGAGCAGCAGTTAAGACCAACCTTTGGCAGCAAGATCTGTTAAAAAGCAAAGGACGAATCGGTGCTGGGAACGAAACAAAAATATTTCTAATCATTAAACGGAAAACCAGTGCATGACGATCGTGTTGAGTGTCATCTCTTCAACGAATACAGGGTGTTTCACAATTGTTGAAACAAAGCGATTGGGCACAAATCCAGGATTTTAAATGATACCACAATGATGATTAAATTTATTGAAAGGTGAAAAGATAACATTTTATAATCTGCAACTGTTTGTCCTCAAATCAGAAATAATATGTCAAGAAGAGTCATAGAGTACATGCTCCTTGGCTCCTTCGTCGCAGAGATTTGCTCGGACTCCGACCGACTGACTCTTGAACCCTAGTGACATTGTCGGGAGTTCGAATCGTTATTGGAGGCCCAGAGGGCGATGAGCC
>Ga0210059_1014789_pt1 | contig 11479 bp, 7 predicted proteins | sample Ectturendosymbi2_FD_188042 | JGI IMG/M metagenome (GOLD analysis project Ga0210059, IMG submission 188042) | Ecteinascidia turbinata endosymbiont from Florida, USA - Sample 2 (SPAdes) (version 2) | ecosystem: Host-associated > Tunicates > Ascidians > Unclassified | place: Key West, Florida... | reverse complement strand
GAAACCCCAGCAGGTCATCCAAAGTATCAAAAGACTCGGATTGTAGCCTAGTTTCCAGTAAAAACTTCAGCGAAATACTACCACCTAACGGTTGGTGCCCAGGGCCAGGCAAAGTGGGCCAAGGTGGCCCAAAAGTCCTCCACTTATGACGTCACTCACAGAAAACCCGCACCCCCCAGGCAAAAATTTTTTTTTCGAGTGCATTCTACTAGACTGGCCGATCCGTTTGAACCGTTGAACAGCTCTCTAGCGCAATCGGCGGAGGAGCTAGGGCGTTGGTAAAGCAACTGAAAATTGCTGTTTTTTAGGCCAAAATCAAAGTACGAATATCACGTAGGCCGGCTCTATACGTGTTAAATGCATATAGGAACATGTTAGATCTGGTTCATTTAAAAAAAATTTTGTTCTAGCTCTTTCAATTGTTGAGATCTTGCATTTTTCTATTTTTTGGGTTGTTTCCATGGAAACGCTCATGGAAGAGGCGTCAAACAACAATTGATTCAATTTTTTCTGTCATTTTTGTGAATGATGAGGCCAACTGCAACTTTTGACCAACTTACGTAGAGATTTGAGACATTCGCCCAAATTTGGTACGGCCTGATACGTAAACTAATGATTACTTTACGACACTTCCATGGTATCTGTTCTGGCACACACTGAAAAGTAAATTAAGATCTTTTACAACATCAATCTTTTCTTCCCGAACCTTTTGTCACACTCTGCAGTTTGCCTTGAAGTTTCAAAGGAGTGTGTCCAAGCATTTTCAAAGCCAAATTTGAAGTTTTGTATTTTCTATTTCTTCTACATCTTCACAATCAATGATCTCACTCCCCTCTGATTCTGGCGTAATGCTGCTTCTGGTTTGTGACAGTTTATCATCTTTGTCTTTTGTTCTCATATTTTCTTCCAGCGAGTTACACACAGATTTTGTCGAACAATGGATGGAATTTTTTTTGCAACATCTCTGTGAATGAAATTTCATTGCTTTCCTTGATGTTTGCCATCTTCGAGTCATGATGGCCAAAAATTTTGCTAAAGCTTGACCACAAATTCTGGGCTACTGTTACAGAAAGTAACAGCAGTATATTTGTCACATAATTTGTTTTAAAAAATATGCCAATAGGCTTTACAATTAGTGGATTGGCTACTGCATACAGATTTCAACACATGCCGTTAACTGTGTCATTAAGAATTTCATCACTGACAAATGCACATTAGTGGAAGATGAAAAACTCAATAGCAAGAAAGATAGTTTCATTTAATATGAGATGAAAATGTGTGTTTAAAACACCTGTTGTAGATTTAAACTTCGTTGAATAAGCGTTGATTCATACCTCATTACAAAAACAATTTTATTGCAAAGTCATTTCAAACACATGTTTGGACATGTTTCTGTGATGACAAAATTTTTTTAAGTGACTTAACCTTTTTCTGTTAATAGTACGTTAAAAATATCACCTTTTCATTGCATCTCTGGCATCAGTGGATCTAAAGAAACAGTTCTTAATTTGTAGGTGCACTCTGCACCATCTACTGGTGGGCAAAACATTAAACACCAATTCCTTGGAAACTGTTATACCAAATTTTAAAAAATTACTTTTTTGAGTAGATTTTTTCAGAGAATAGTGTATCTGAAAGGGTTGAAATCCAAAATATTTGGTGAATTATAATGGAATGACCCCATAGAAAGTTTTTCGTAGATGCATGATATGATCTGGTATCAATCACTGTTTTCCCATTTTAAAGACCCATTTGCTGATGCAAGCAAAGGAAATGATGTCGGAAGCCAAGGAAATGTAATTCACATTCGAATTCAACAAAGGAATGGACGAAAGACATTGACTACTGTTCAAGGGATATCCGATGACTATGATAAGAAGAAAATAGTGCGGGCATGTAAAAAGGTATGATGTCCTTTGTGTTTGGTGCTTGGTAAGCAAATATATTTGAATTGGAAAAAAGATATTTCATTCTAGCAAAATATCCACTGTTTTGTGTTCATAATAAGAGCTGGATTGTGAGGTAGCAGTGAACGCTTCCCTTAACTCACTTTGGACAGCTTATGGATCTAATGGGTAGAATTCATTGAACTGAACTAATATTGTCTACATTTAACTCTACACCAGGGGTTCCCAACCTTTCTCTGATCATGTACCCCTTCAGCGTTTCGACAGGTGAACATGTACTCAAAGTTCTCATTACAAAAAGGCTGAGTAAAATAACAAAAATCCACTTAGTTTTTAATAGAACGTTTAGATTTAGAACTATAAAGATATTCTCTGTTTTTACGTCTCAAAGTTAATATATTTAACAATGCGTATAATGATTTATCCAGACATTATAGTTACACCAGCTAAGTGGTACAGTGGGCTAGACACACACCACTAATGTAATAGGCTGGGTTCAATTCCTGGTTGGCTCATACCAAAGTCTCAAATGATACAGGGTGACCCAAAAAAACAACCTATAAAAATTTTGTTAAATCCTACAAAGATCCAGTAAACTTCAAGCACTTTGCAGGTTTTGGACTTCAGTCTGTGTACAAACATGCCCCATAGTTTCAGTCATTGCAGTCCCTTCGCATAAAAGTCGTGTTCTTGCTGGAAATGCAACATTCATTGCAAAAGTAGCTGCGTGGCCCCAGCACAGTGCAAGCAGAGATGGGTACCTGCAGACCACTTGTGACAATTAAAAAGCAGACAAATGAGTACAATTAAACCTTTTTTTGTTTGTCTTGTAATTTGCATATTACATGCTTTGAAAATGGAGTAGCTGTGCAAGGCGGTGTGGTATCGATTTTCAAGATCCATTGTACTGAATGTTGAAATGTTCCTTTTGCATTTTAATCCAAAGCTCATACAAAAAAAATCAACTGCCTCTGTTTCTTTGCCTTGGATTTTTCTAAGAGTTGTAGTGGGTTAAAACTATAATCAGCCGCTTTGAGGAGGGTTATATATAAGGGCTGTGGTAAAAGATAAATGTCCTTCCAGAACAATGATCTGTAACCTTTCAGGTGATGGTATTTGTTTCAATCCCCCCTGACATGAAATATTTGTAAAAACAAATTATTTATTGGTAAATTTATTGATCGAACTTTCAATGCTGTAGAGCACATAAGGGCTTGCGCCCCCCTGTTAATTTGTTGATGCCCCTGGGGAGGTGTGCGCCCCACCCCACCCAGTTAAGGACCACTGTGCTAGAACCTCCAAACGAAAGTGGTTGCAATTTGCCTATGTAAGAATATTTTGGGTTGAGGTTTTTCAAAACTTACTGCCATGCAAAATTGTTCATTGAACAGCAATAATCGTGGTCATTGCAGTTGCATTTTTTACTGCGTCGCTTGACTTTGCTTGTGTTGCACTGCACTGCACAATATTGTTCTGTTTACACAGCCATCTGTCAGTTCATCATGACCCTCAGCTGTTAACAATTTCGGTGCTGCAAAATGCAGTACGAAAAATTGCATAAAATACAACTTGCTTAAATCTTAATCTTCTGTATATAATCTCCTAAAGATTGACTTCAGCTACAGCATTTTTGTCGTGTAGGAATTCGCCTGCAATGGAACGGTGGTCGATCACCCCGAGTATGGTGAAGTGTTGCAGTTTCAAGGAGATCAGCGTCAGCACATTCAAGAGTTCCTGATGAAGGTTTGTGTTGGATACATGTGCAGCGAAAAAGTATTAAGAACTGTAGTGTCAGAAGCGTAGCTGTAAGTGTGGCGTGCGTTATTAAACTTTTCGCGGCTGTAGGTGACTAATACTAAAAGTTTACACCTGAACTTGTCTCCTTAAGCATCACAGTACCACACCATGGTCTTCTTACTGAGCTGCTGTACACTACAGACCCAACAAAAATCAGCGTATACAATCATACAAACGGCTTTAATCAACAAATTCCAACCAAGTGACGATCAAGTCTCCGAATGCGGTTTCTGAAACAACAGAAAAGAGACTAAGAAACACATACTAGTATTTACAGTTAAAACAAACGCGTACTGTATATGTTATGCTGAACGCTCTGTCAACGTTGTCTAGCAAAGTGTAACTGCGAATTTATCACATATCCCGTGACTGCAAGCAGTTGCACTAAAGTATAGAGTTAACAGCTTCGTTGCAGTGAATTACCTTACTTATTCAGAAACACTGAGTCAGGAGGACTATATGATCCGTGACGATTTGGCGATAGGTTCTTTGCTTTCGATTGTTATAAAAAGATCCTGGTTTTAATCAGCATTGAAAGACAATTACTTTTATTCGATGCAAAAATGAGGTAGTGCGAATTTTTTCGATATAAGAGCTCATTTGGGAAAGAGAAATTTATAAGTGTAACTAAATTTGTTCGTTTATGTTTTGGTTAAAAAAAAGAGTTGCTTCATCGATTTTTACTAAACAATATCCTTAGCAATTTGTTCACATTTCATAAAAACATTACGGGCAGCAATGCATCAAACTGCATGGTTGTACAATTTTCAGATACTAATTTATGATAAAAAAAGATCTCCTATGCCTACCTATCTGATACTTATAGGCATGCATAAATGCAATATCTAGTTCTCCTATGCATACCCATTACTAGAAGAATTTTGATTATAAAGATATGTCTCATACCTGCAGAATAAAAATGTTATTAATAACTAAACAAAGGCCACTCTTTGACATATGTTAAATTAAATTTTTCGAAACTTGATTTGTATCAAAACTAGTTTTTACGTGTTTCGAATGCGTTAATTTCTCACATTCCTCAATACAAGACTAGAGTTTGTTAGGGGGCATACAATCATACTGTTGCCTTGGGCATCACCAGACTTCTGCACGTCCCTGGTTGCAGCCAGTGGTTCAGTCAAGTCCGTAACCTTCGAGACCGAGATGTGGTTCATACTTACCGAGACGGAGACTTTGTCGAGAAATCCGAGACAGAAACCTGAATGATCGAAAATCAAGATCTGAAAAGTTGTCGGTTTCGCCAAAAGTTCCATTGAATTCTTGAGAAATAAAGGTCACCCGCACTGAATTCTTGAGAAATAAAGGTCACCCGCACTTCCCAGCTTTAATTTCGTCAATTTCATTCCTTGTCAACTTATATTCGGCTTCTTTTCGCCGAGGATTAGACCAACAGCAAAACTCTGGCGCAGCCAGAATGAGGCCGAGGAGGCCATGCCCCCCCCCGAAAGAAACTTGAGAAAATTATTTTGACTGGTGTTTTATATCAATCTCCAACTACTAGAAAACATACGGAAGAAGCAGTCGGATTGAAGACGACGTCAATGACTGATGCCGTCATTGAGTGGCCCATCCCGAGCAAAATTCTTGGCTGCGCTACTGGTGGAACTGCTACAGCAGTTTTGTCCAACATGAGTTCCTTTCTGAGTCACAAATTATGTCACCATCGTAATGAGGGCCGCACATTCAATGACTTTTTAGTTTAAACTGTGACAGCACTGAAAGGTTCGAATCCTGACTGCAATGACAACGACAGTTTGGCACCTTTAAATAACCACTTCGTAAGTGTGATGTCATAGGCATGTTTGGTGCCAATGGAACAAGCATAGAGATCAGAAAACTAGAGAAAGGATTTGCACCAAGATGTCAGTGGACACGTGGAAATCTCCCAGTATATAGTACAGACGTTATAAAAAGTGGCACTGACGACCACTGCATGAAAACTGTTAAATTTAAGATCATCAAAATAAGGACAGGTTGTCAGTTTGTACTTATACTACAGTTAAAACCTAAACTTAGCCGCACAAAAGATTTGACTGGGTTGCATGTGGCAGGTTGTCAGTTTGTACTTATACAAGAGTTAAAACCTAAACTGGGCCTCACAAAAGATTCGACATGCGGGCCACGGCTTGGACATAGCTGTGCTAGAGCTTTACAAAACCATATCGATAGAGACCGAAACATGCGTCCTTCGAGATCAAGTCTCGAAATTTTATCACTGATTGCAAATAATGGTTTTACGTTAACGCCATAATCACGCATATTGTCTGAAAATAAAAAACACAAGGAAGTTGCTTCTGCTTAGTTGTTTACTGTAAGTTTTTCTATTTCAACGTTTCGTTTTGAATGTTTCTACTGTATTTAACTTGAAGCTGGTTACTCCGTTGGCATGAATCAGTCATATGTTTTAATAGTGTCCTAATTTTGTTTTTGCTTAGAAATGTGTCTAGAGTAGAAGAGTAGTTTGCTTCTTGCATCGTTTACTGTCATAGTTTATTTCAAAAACAAGTTGTAAACAATGCCTCAACTTGCGAATCAAACCATTTTATAATGCATAGGTGTGTGGGCATGGCAAAACTAGCAGATGAGCATCCGCTCTGCCAAAGTTTGCTGTATCATGTGCAGATACGTTTATAGCAATCATAATAATGAATCCTATGCTACATAGGTTTCACAACAAACAACACCAGGCGTATCGTAATACTGTTGTTGATGCACCGCTTAGATTTATGAAAAACTACCTACAATTTGTGTTTGTTATGTATCATAGTCCATTAGTCGTAGCCAGGGAGCCATGCCCCAAATTTTTGGAATATCTAGTCATTTTGTTCTTGGAGAGGCGGTATCCCAAACAAAATACTGTTGCTCGTCTAAAATCAAATATTTTGACCCAAAAAAAATTTTGGGCTGGCTACGCCACTGTTATGTATGCGTATACCAGACTGTGTGATTGTATCAGTAAATTATTTTTTAATACACTTGCTTAGGTTCTAGTTCAAAAACATTTTTACTAACACCCAACACCAGCCAATACATTGTTGCCCAGACAGGTTATACAGAGAAAGGGCCTATACTAACTTTAGTGTGCGAAAGCTCTATACTCACTTTAGTGTATGCCATTATTTTGTGTAAAACCCGACCTGACTGAGCTTTAACAACGCTGGCCATGACTAATTCCGCCACACTATGGCGAGTAGGTGTGTGTCAATGGCGAAGCTTAGGTTGTCTAACGTGACCTCGTTTTCAAAGAACATAAACATTGGAAGCCCAGGATCAAGTTATAAATTCAGGTTCCATACACAAATACAAGCACATTCGTTGCTGTTTGTTGATCACTGAATAGCCTACTTGAAAGTAATTGATCATCACAGCTATAGTATTTTCTAAGAAGTTCTCGTCATCGAGAAGTGTGAATCTAAATCTATCAAGTGAATCTATCAAGTTTTTCTATAGGGTGGATGTAAACTAAAATTTATTTTCACTGTCTCCCTGTTAGCGTTTTTGTCAAAACTGTGACCCTTGTGTTTATTTTTACGCTCGGTCCCACCAGGCGTTCACAAGCCCAGTGCATCATCCAACCTAGTCGTCTATTGTATAATTACTACAACCCAGTGGTTCTTAACTGGGGGGTGGGCACACCTCTCAACAACATGGAAAGTGTTTGAACGGGAAAATGTTCCGTCGATTTTGCTTATTTGAAGTCAGAGGGATTTGAAACGAAGGATAATTACTTACGGGAGGTTTGGCAGAGAAAAGGTTAAGAACCACTGCATAGCCAAATGTTATTCACAAAGTGCAGCAGCAAATGTTGTATGAGATGGTGTTATTCGGCAATGCATATAGCCTTAACACAGTCGTCATGTGCAATCTAGGCTGCCAGTCCAACTTCAGTTCTATCTGTACTGTTTCAACCCTTACTGACTAGAACATGTAAGGATATGCAGGACATGTAGAGGTGTAAGAGCAGCAAAAATAACAGATCGTGCATGAAGCTAAGAAACCCAACAATACCTGCCAAAGTGGTTCACTTACTAGTTTCTGCTGAAAAGTATTTCTTGAAACTAAGAACCATTGCGTTGAACCAGCATTTCAAGAAATGTCATAATTGTTGAAAATCCAGTAAAACTCAGAACCTTAGCAAGTGGTTTTGAGATGCTTTTGAACGACGTGGTCCCCGTCTAGAGTCTACAGCAGACTTGGTGTAATCCTGACCCTTTAGACAACCACAATGTGAAAGGATAGAAATGTTACTGGCCGCATTGGTCACGTTGCTGTTTTTTGTTTTCAGGTCGGTCTGGCCAAGAAAGACCAGATCAAGATTCATGGGTTTTAACAGCTCGTTCAACAGCTTGCTTTTTGCCTGCGACTTTGCAAATGATTCAACATGCGTTTGTGAAATATGTGTTTGCGTAGCGTTTTTTTGTATATACGACTCTCATTGTTGAATACACTAAAGGTTTTAAACACATTACCGGACGTTTAAAAAATGTTTGAAAAGGGCATATCTTGCAATTGTGGCATTGCGTTGCCAAAGTATTCACGACCTGTCTAATGCTAAGATCACGTTTTTGTGTCGAAGTGTTAATGTTCTCGTTTAACGCGCCACAGAGGAAGATTGCCGAAGAGTTTCCAACAGAATTACAGTAGAAGTTGCTTAATTCGTCACTTCAAGGGGATTAGAAAAAAGTGACGATTTAGGCGAAGTGACGAATTATGCAAATCGGTGAAAACTTGTCATCGCAGTTCGTATACTTTTTCTTAGTAACTTCGCTAGTGGCAACAATCCTGAAATGAACTGCAGAAAGCACTACTCCATCGAAATTTTAATTGGGATAACTTTTTTATCGTTTAAGTTAAACTCTTTAATTCGTTATTTTATCTAACTCCTCTCAAATCTTTAATAAACTTTAAAGACTACGCGCTCCCTCAATGTGGAGTCAAGTCGCGCTTATCTAGCACTTAAATCTGTAAAACTTAAGACTTTCCGTGTTCTCTCAATGAGGAGTCGGGTCGCGCTTCACACCTCGTGCATAGATTCGATAAAACAAATTGCAAAGTGCAACAATTCTCAGATAAAGATCCTGAATTTGTTCGAATTTACACACGTTAAAACTAGCTGCTTAAACATCAAAAGCGGAACTTCAAATGACTTATTAGCCGAACAAAATGCTTCTCAGGCATACAAAGAGGTGGCGAACAGAAATGTACACAAAAGACAGGAATTCTCCTGGGACCGTCGAAAAAGTAACGCATTGACGAATTAGACAAATTCTACAGTACTTCCCAAGTAAGCCAAGCGCAGGCGCTGATAAAAACTTTGGTTAACTGATGAAGTGACGGCTGACGTGTTGCGTGGTAATTGTGATTCACAAATCATCTTTGTATGCCATCCAGCCAGGAGCATCGCCAGGGTATAGCAGCAGGGGGGGCCAAAAACCAGAAGGGGGCGAACATTTTAGAAATACTGTGTTAGATGTATGCAACAACCATGGGGCCAAACGTGAAATGGGGGGGGCCCGGGCACCAATAGCCCTCCCGCTGGCGACGGCCCTGCATCCACCTCTAGTAGAGCGCTGAATTTTTTCCATTTTTGCAAAAATCTTCGTTGAATTTTGATGTGTGCATGCTTACCCATACGCACGAAATTGGCGAACTGCTGCAAAGGCTTTTGTTTTTAACTGACAACCATGAACGTGTTTGCAGGTGACAAAATTGCCCCCGTGTAGCTTTCGTCATTTGCGAGTACTTGATTTCACCTATTTTGTTATCTGTGGTGATTATAGATCTGAACTCACTGTTAGACAAATGCTGAGCTAAATAACCGAACTCTGCTCGTAAATTGTATCCTAAATTAACTTTAAGTTACAGAGAACAGTGCTACCCACAGACAGCTGAATCCAAATCTGGCAAGTAAGGGAACAAGAGTAGTTACAGTCAGTACATCAAGGTGAACCATAGCCGCAGCCAATGGGGCCCATACCATCAAAATTTCTAGAATTTCATGTCGTTCTGTGGTTTGAGAGGCGGTTTCCCAAAGAAAATACTGTTGCTTGCTTGAATTCAAAATATTTTTCCACCAAATTTTGGGCTGGCCACGCCACTGGTAGGAGTTGACTCTTGTTGGACTTTGCATTTTGCGCAGGTGCTGAAGTCAAAGTTTCAAGTTCTACCCGGAGCTGGAATTCTGTGGTCAAACAGAATGGAACTCTTGAAACGTGTTTTCTAACTAACGTCTGCATTTGTCGCTGTAATGAGACACTGGGGGAAAGCAACGAGGATTTTACCGCTGAAGATAGTGCTCTACTAGCCTGCTGTTTAAGTTGACTGTGAAAATAGGTTAAAGATTTTCAAACATTTATAATATATTGAGTATTATGTTTGATGAGTTACTTGGAAGATTTCAGAGTGAAAACAACAGTCGCAGTTGATGTTTTCACAAAGCAGTCCATGGAGTCTTTCAAAAAAAAAAAAAAATAGGAACCGAATTGGAGTCTAAAAAAATGTGACTCTGCTCATCTCTATTACACACCAGAAGCAGAAATGATTGGAGTCACTTTTTTGACTCCTGTTCCCAAAAAATGACTCCGGTACTCGTCAAAAATTTACACTCCGAAAACTTGAAACCTAGAAATAGAATCATGTGTTGTTCTCGCATGATTCTATTTGCCATGTCTCGTGTAAAACACTTTCACCAGAGTGCTTAGGCACAATCACAATGAAACAACTCTCTTTTCAGTTATTAGCCTGCAAAACTATAGCCCCGTAGGCTACACTGAAAACACTTCGTACCACCTTATTCACATAATTAAATTGTTTCCCTGGAATTGTAAACTGACAAGATCATAATGGCATGCTTGCGAACAGCCTAAAATAAACACCATTTCTGCTGGCTTGATTGAAACAGCACTGCTGTTGTTGCATTTTCCAGGTTGTCTTGTAGCCTACATTGCACTAAAAATACAGTATAAAATTGTGATCGCGCAGACGTGAAACTTCCAGGTGCTAAGTATCAGAGATGATCGGATAGTGGATTTTCACTATCCGATCCTAACCTGTTTTTTAAAAATGATATCTGTATCCGATCCGAATCCTGTTTTGGTTGAAATCATGCTATCCGTATCCGAAAACTATCCGAAAGTGTATTGTGGTGCACAATATATATTTTGTACTGCGCCTATTTTGCCTTGTTAGGCAAAATAACTGCTGGAGCTATTTTGCCTTCAGCTGAACACAGTTGGTTGAAGCAGTCACATGACAAGTTTGAAATGCATATCCTGCTTTATTGACCACGACATTTGTAACAGCTCAGTCCCATGCATGAATGATGGCTGTTGTGGTTTCCCTTCAGGGCTGGCAAGCAGTTAGCAGCTTCTTGTTTGCATTAAATGAACTGTCGGCTAAGCCCTAATTGTAAACCCTGAACCCCTAAACCTAAAACCTGACCCTAAACCTTGACCATAAGCCCTAATCCTAAGCCCTAAGAAAACCCAACCAATTGTCTCTGCGTATTGTACTTGTCACATGATCACTTCAACCAATTGTGTTCGAATAAAGGCAAAATAGTCCCAGCACAGGTCTTGCTTCATGAAGCAGAATAGACACTACCTGAATGCGTTGTGCCACTTTGGGGCCTATTGTCATGCTTATAAACAGAAAGTTTGACATATCTTGCAAGCTTGACATATCACATTGACGTGATGTTACAACCTAAGTACTTTTCAGAGTCAATTGGATTAAAAAGCAAGCTGAAGTTTTGC
>Ga0210059_1014788_pt1 | contig 11479 bp, 8 predicted proteins | sample Ectturendosymbi2_FD_188042 | JGI IMG/M metagenome (GOLD analysis project Ga0210059, IMG submission 188042) | Ecteinascidia turbinata endosymbiont from Florida, USA - Sample 2 (SPAdes) (version 2) | ecosystem: Host-associated > Tunicates > Ascidians > Unclassified | place: Key West, Florida... | reverse complement strand
CTTGGAAGTCATCGCAGTACTACATTGTAATAAGCAGGATGACTTCATTCATACGTATATCTCAAAAGCTTGTGTTTCATCAAAGTAAATGTATTTGCGCCATCAAACGTATACTCTCTACTACCGCAATGTATGTATCCTCGTCTTCCTTCATGTATTTGCGTATTTCATGTTACTGCGATGCATGCTTAAATTCAAGCGACTTGCGTGTGGGAGTGACGACGTTACTCAATACAATACAATACAATACAAAAAATACAGTCGAAGTTAATACAGCATTTAAACGCTAACCAAAGCCTTCCAACACGTCACACAGATTTTATTCTAATTTTAAACCAGTTGTTGTCTAAGATAGCCTAGCAGCAGTTTGTTGTTGTGACGTTGTAGTCAACAATCAAGAAGGAACCTGTTGCAGTGGTATAAATACTCTCAGTGCTAAGTCTATGAAACCTTCGCTATTGATAAGGCATTTAGAGACAAAGCATCCCAATCCAAAACCGTCGCCAGAAAGTTTTCATGGGGGGTACATTTGTTCTGGAGGCCTGACATTCTGAAATTTGATAAAAACTCCACCGATCAATACTGCTTCATATGTCAATTTGGGGTCTAACCGACCTGTCCCAATCACGCCACATAAAGTTTAAAATTCTTCCGACGCCGTGAAGCGAGTTTAAAACATCAGAGACTTATCTTGCCGGAGGATTTCACCAAGAACACAGGCATCATATGACGTCGCACTTGAAATTGCCAAGCACCAAAACCTCACAGGATGGGCAAAACGTTAGTTGGTTAAGAACTGTTTGTTGAAACCTATTTGTGGAAAATGATAAAACTACTTCTTGAAGAAGCTCGTGAAGCAAAAATGAGACGAATGTCTTTGTCCAGTGATACTATTCAGTGGTGAATCTCAGATATGTCGGAAGATGTGAAAGACCAAATTAAAATGAAAGAATGTCCAACTCCAATGTTTTCTTTTCCAGTGGATTTCTCAAGAGATGTTACTTCACGTGCTCAGATGCTATATTCTTTCATGAGACATTAAAAAGGAGTTCCTGTTTTGTAAAGAACTGCGAACTACAACAAGTGCAGATGTTTCGGAGAAGATAAAATATTTTTTTGTTTCTGCAGAGTTGCAGTGGAAATATATTAGTGTGGTTTGTAGCCTACTGACAGAGCTCCTGCAATGATGGAATCACGTTCAGGTTTTCAGAAACAAATTCAAGAACTTGTTCCTAAAGCAAAAGGTAAACACCTGTGTCGTTCACAGATGTGCGCTTCCTAACAGAACTTTACCTACTCCTCTGAAAAATTGGCTGGACTCCACGATAGAAATTATCGATTACATCAAATCTGGAATCCTTAACAGCTTCCTGTTTAAAGAACTGTACAAAGACATGAAATCGGCACATGGAGTTCTTCTATTCCACACTTCTGTACGCTCGCTATCGAAAAGAAACGTTCTAACCGCGTTTTTGAAATGAAGGATGAAATAAAGTTATTCCAAGAACTGGAAGCAAACGAGTTCACATCTTACACAGTGACAAGATTTGGTTAAAAAGTCTTGCTTATTTTGCAGAATTTTTTGAAATTTGAATGATTTAAATCTAAAGCTTCAAGGAAAGGTTACAAACATCATCCAACTTCACGATGAATCTACAAGTATTTTATTCGAAGTTGCAAAACTGTCGTCGGAAAGTAATGCCAGGAAACGTTGCTATGTTTGAGAAATTGCCAAGTGTTGTTGAAAAAACTGAAGAACTTAGTGAAAATTTGAAGGTATCTACAATAATCCAACTTTAATCACTTGAAATTGAGTTCCAACAATATTTCTCTGAGCTCAAGTAGGAAGAATTTGTACAAAATCCGTTCTCTACCTCTCTGTTTATAGCCAATATTCTCGATGAATTACTGGACCAATTATGTGATCTTCGGAATAATTTATGAGCACGGGATATTTTCCAACTTTCTCAGTTCTGATGGGCTTTGCGTAAATCATTCCCACAACTGTCTGAACTTGCTTTACGAATATTGCTTCCGTTGCCACAGTATACCTCTACGATAGTGGTTTTCAGCTCTGGTTCACATAAAAACGAAGGCTCCAAATTGAAGAAAGGTCGGGGATGATGCGAGATTAGCAATGTCAAACAAAGTTGGCCATGCGGTTGCAAAGTCAAAGGCCGCATTGAAAATGTTCATGAAATTCAATTACCGTTTGAAGTTAAACGTCATGGAATGCATTTTTGTGGTACACTACACAGTAATAACCTTGTGGTAGTTTGCTGCATTTTTCTGGAAATGCATGTTTATTGATAAATACATTTTGTGGTAATCATAGTGGTTACAATATTGTATATATTGAAAAAAGACCAGAAAGGAGGTCGCAGGCTGTGTGAAGATACCAAAGGCAATCACGGGCAAAACAAGGTTGAGAAATACTGCATTCGATGGTATGGCCCTCCGCTAAACGCGGCATTCTCAAAGTGGGGCCGGAGTTAAATTAATTGCCCACCCTGTTCTACGCTACCGGAGAAAACGTTCGGATCTTATCAGTCAATATTTGGGAACGTTTTTCGACGAAACTAAACGTATAGCAATTTGCAGGGTTCTTATCTTTGCTTAATGATAAAAGAGGTGAAATTCAATTTCGGTGCCGTCGCAGCCTTCACACGAACACATTTTTTTGCCAGAGGCTGATTGGTTTCACAGAATACTAATTCTTTTCTTGACTAAGCTAAGCCTTTATATTCAATTTGTCTGTTCTCCTACGTTTGACATTTGTTAGAATTTTGATTTAACTTCGACAGCTTGAGGCGATGTATAATGCACTAACATCAACACGCTGTTTATTACCATTTAGCCAGTCCCTTACAACTATCGTGACGAACTAATTCATGGACGTTTTCATGCCATTATTCGGGTCGCAGGCTATGGATCTCGGGCTCCTAGCCTAGCGTAACGACACTTATGTGCTTAAGGCAAAGCGATATTCTCTAGTTGCGTCTTTTAAATAAGCTAAAAGTTTCATGCAAATTATTTTCACCTTTAATTAGCAAAATGCATTATGCACAAGACAACTGCAAAAAATGTAATGCTTTTGGAGCATTTCACAGCTTTGTAAAATCTTTCTATCTGCTACGTTGCTTTAGCAGCATGGCTATTTTTTTGTTTTATTTTCGATGTTTTAGCATGTCTCCAAACATTACATGAAACGGGAAGGAGAAATTACAGCCTACATGCAAACATGCGTAACATTGTACATACAAAATACGGAATTAAAGACAAGTTCAATGTTAACAAAGTACTGAGTCCGCACGCGCTGGCCAGCAATCACTGAGTCCACAAAAACAGTAGAAATGATTAAGTTAAAAGATGCTTGAATTTCGATGGAGATGAGCTGAATATTTCATTTGACCAGTAAACTACTTTTGAGATATTGAAGGTGGAGATGACGTGAGCAAAATTAGATGATATTCCACCTCAAAGATGTGAGATAAACAATTTAAGTCGATCGTCAATGCGTTTTTAGTAACAGGTGCGCGTATACCTTGTTAAAATAAAATGCTTAGAAAGACACGTTGATTCCAGTCAAGACAAAATATTTATCCGAAATGGGTGAAGCTGTCAAGTTAAACACCATTGCAGTGCTTCCCAATAAAATATTTTGACTCACTGTTGGGTCTTTCGACGGTTTGCCACAAGGCCAAATATGTACTGACGTATTTCAATATGATTTGTGTTTTGAAAAAAATTCATTGCCAACTGAAAGGTAATATCGCCATGAGTTGTTTCCAAATATATTGCTCTCCAAACAGTTAGGCGACAAAGACTCTTTACGTATTCACACTGCACGCTTGCACGCATACCCATAAACGAAAAAGTTCGTGCGAGCAACTAACGATAAAGAGATAGTGAGCTACATCACTTATGCAATACGCAGCTAGGTAATGTACGCAAAAAGCAAGATAAACACTGACTTGGACAGTTCGATTCATGTATTGAAATAAGACTGTTCAGGTAAATCAAATCTTTCCAGGTTTCTTCCACTTGTGACAGAGCTATTTGAGGTATGCTTCAAGACGAGAAAAACATAACTCAAGTCGCATTGAGAGAAATAGGAATTTCACCCCGATTCACATTTGTATCAATGGAAGCGGTGTTTCGGTGTTCCACATTGTTGGATCTTCGTAGTGAACGACAGACAAAGGATTTTACTTCGGTGAAATAAGACAAAGAATACATGAAAGGATTCAAAGCGCTGTTCAATGGGAGCACGATGGCCGAAAAGAGGGCTTTGGGGAAAATCAAAGACAGCATTGTATCACAAACGTCCGGATTTTGAGAATTGTCCAGATATACAGAATACGCTAAAGCTAGAATAGTCGTTGGTACCCAGCACAAGAAGTCTGAAGCAATGATGAGATTTATTTTGCGTTGCAAATCTTGATTTTCTATTTCTCGTAACCCAGCGTTCTGACGTTGCCCTTGTTTGCTACACCACTGCAAGCACGATTGGCCACCAGACACTTTTTTGAAGATGTAGTCATACGCAAAAAGGATATACATGAAAGCAATGAAGTTGAACATCAGAACCGTCAGACTGAAGTATTTTGCCGCTGTTGTGCCAGCAAGAAAGTGCTCAGGCATGCACAAGTTGTGCTGTGAGTAGTAGGTCAGATAAAATGGATTTTCGTTGATCAGTTTCAAATGCTGAGCTATTTCAAGCGCTTTGGGGCCTGTGGCTGAATCTGACCACCACAACGTTTGTCCAGACGTGGCTTCACAATCACGGTTGAGGTTGTCCAGGAATTCATCAACAATCTGACGAATGTTTTGGTAGGAATATCTTGAGACGCGCCTGTGTCGATTGCATCCTGTGGCTACAACTCCCTCGAAAACGTTTCTTGCTGAATCAGTGTTTGACAGAGGTATACAAGCAATAACTATCCATAATATCCAGCAGAATCCGGACAAAAGAAGAAAGAAACGAACGTTAACAGCTTTATACGGGTTTACGACACTGAAGAGTCGCGCAGTGGTAATGACCACCAGTACCGTAACCGACATTTCGCTTGAAACCATGCTCAGTGTTCCCAGGAAGTTGCAAAATGGTGTCATTGACTTGAGAAACTGCAAACGACCTTGTGGTCCACTGAAGACTGCGGAAATTACTGATATTATGAAAAGGTGGACGCCCATCAAAAAGTCTGCAAGTGCCAAATTGATCACCATTGTGAAGTGAACCTTCTTCTCTGCAGTCATTGTCGCATGGTTTTGTTTCAAAGTGATGAAAGTGCTGACTAGCACAACGCAGTTACCGGTCAAGGAAAGTGTCGCCATTATCCAAATTATCACTTGAAACGAAGGCGGTTCGATGATACCGTTGTTTTGCTGACGAGCGGTGCGTTTCTGAATGGAGGAATTGCAGAATCTGAACTTGATTCCGAGCGGGTCCTGCCACACTGGGTCGCAACCGGTGACAAGTGTTAGGTTTGTTTGCGTGCTGGAAGCTGAAGCATTTCTTTCGCAGCAACTCCTGTAGATTTCAACGTCGCTATACCACGCATCAAATGGAAGATGGCTATTTTCGCAAAGACTTTCGTTAGCATTGCGACTGGGGCAAACGAAATACGCGATTGGTGAGTCGTTGTCATCGATGATCACTTGCTGCTTCACGCACAGTTGCATGGAATGAGCTCCACCTGCAAACAAGAAATCTCTGTATGTTATATCTGGACTTTCTATTTTGCAAATTTGACCACAATTCTGTTTGAAAATATTGCTGATAATGTGCTTCCTATATGCCCCTATCTGCTTCATTCTGGCCAATGGCTTCAAAAGAGGGTTGTTGACTCGTGCATTTGGTTAAATCATATTTTCACAATGGTTTCCTATGCAAGTTCATGTTGTATAATCATCGACGTTGTAGAATCATAAAATCATGGGAGATTGCTGGTATCGTACAGATAAGAAAGAATCGTTGTTTGCGAGAGCGATTTCGCTGAATACAACAATTCATAAGTTTCAACTTGTTGATACGTAAAAACGATGTAGATTTGCGGAACCTCGTGATTCCTTCACTAACGATTGCTTGAATCTGCAACAAGGGAGTTTTAGGAGAATTTGAACGTCACAAATAATATCGATTGACTTTCAGGCAATGCGGTCTCAATGCAAACTGTTAGTAAGAAATATGTGAGTTGTATTTTTGGGACAACATTTCAAATAATAGGTGTAATTAAGCCATTTGGCGTAACTGTAATTAGCACAAAACAAGACTGCGTTTTAGTTATACCTGCAACTTGTAATTGCATTAAGCAAAGCAAGGAAGCAATGAAACCAACAAGGATCAGCATTTCAGTAAACGCGTCAAATTTTCCAATCTCTTTGAGCACCTACACACGCAATAAAAAAGAAGCAAAAATTATTTAGTAAAAACTGTTTTAGAAAAAAAAAAATTATTTAGTAAAAACTGTTTTAAGAAAGAGTTTTATTTTCCACAACTATAAAATATTTCGCAGATAGAACATACAGACATGAAATATATTGCTAACTTTATCCTCGTTTGATGGACACTTTCCCACAAATAAATATTCTTCTACTCATTTCAGTGAAAACTCTCTTTTCAATATCGTTCAGAACGCTACCGACTATTTTTCGTGTAATTTTTGTGGGGACAACACATTCTAGAAGAAGCATTCTTTTAAACAGATCAATCAACGCAATTGCAAATAAACTTGAGAAAACCTGATAAAGACGTAAGGGCGTTCTTCCAGTCAAACTTTTGGATTGAAAAAGATGCAAAACATCAAACAGCAATAACAAGAAACCTCAACCTGGTAAATGCATTTGATCTTTCGCATTTTGCCGAACCACGGAACAAGATAAAAATTATAAAATCCTTTGATCAACTGATGGAAAATCTTTTGAAAACGGCACCGATGTTTTATCGGACTAATAGTGGATTTTCACGAGGGGAATGAAAACGATAAAACGAACGTAGTACAAATTTTGACTTTATTTTGACCTATAAATTTTCAGCGTTTGCAACAGTAAAACAATTCAACCTTAGGTGTTGAGGTTAATCCAGAAGTGCATTTATGCACTCTCAGCTTCGAAAAAAAAACAATTGGTTGTAAGTACATAAATAACTTCAGTAGAGTCAAATCTGAGAACATCATGAAGCTGAAATACTATATGCATAATCATGGCCGTAGTCAGGGTTAAATTTTTGCCGAGGCGAATACGTTAGTTACGTGCCCGGTTGGGTATGTTCTTAATTGTAGTTTATTGAGACCTAACATCCTGTTCTTATTTAATCTAGGCTGGTAGTATCTCTGGTCATTGTAACACAGTGTAGCTGCAGTGCCACTTTTTTTAAAACAGCCACACAATATAATATGCCTTGTTGTAGCGTTACAAAAACGTTTTGTGGCAGCATTACAGAAAGTTTACATAGGCAACTGCCTCATTTCCTTCAATGCAGCTACGGCCTAGATAATGGATTGAGTATTTACCAAAACAAGTACCGTAAGACCACATTTCCCGCCTACCATACTATCCTGCATAATATTCAATCGTCCAGTAGTGGTCAAAACAACATTATGTCAGAAATTGCAATAGATCCACTATTATCACAGATTTGCAATCAAACTTGCGAAACTATATCAATATCTGTTGTTGTAATTTCATTAAGATATCCATATTTAAAAGAAACAACTGCTGCTAAAAAAGTTTGACATAACAATAAATTTTGACCTAATGATAAATTTTGACTTTTTGTCGACCTAATAACTTGGGATACCCTCATGGTACGAGCGTGAAATTTGGTTTGTGGACGTTTCATAAACTTTGGAAATGGCAGAAAATGTTTGACTTTTGGCTTTTGGTTGCCGTACCCATAAGTATGGTTTCAAGGTTTCAAACTATAAACGAGCTTCCTTTTCAAATAAAAACGCACTTTCTTTTCGCACTGGGATTGCACGAACGTGACTCTCACTCAACTTCCAGATTCACGACATGTGCCCATCTTTGCTGTCAAGTGCGTCTGCAATGCTTAAAGTTGAAACTGTTAGAAAAACGTTTCCACAAATTGCTTACACAAGACAGGGGTATTCTACGACAAGCAAGTTCATTTCCCCTTTCCCAAACTATATGTTTTGACAATGGTTTGTTCAAATTTTCGCTGATTGGATCAAGCACAATCAATTTAATTAAATGGAGAGTTTTCTTCATTAGTCCTCACCCGAAAGGTAATTTCATCATTTGTGTTAGCCTTGCATAAGTCAGAACTGAATTTTGAAATGATTTTCATCACGTTTCGATTCAAATCAATATCAGCCTTCAGTGCGGGACAGTTAAAAACTTGACTTCATATCCTAGATCGCACCTCACGTAACTCAACTTAATTTCATGTTTATGAAATCAAATAAATCAAGTCAATTTGCTATTGCATTTATTGATTTTAAGTTACGACTTTGCAAGTCTTATGGTTTGATTGCTATTTGCGTATTTTGCCGTGTTACTTATTAAATCATGCAACAATGCTGATAGACTGCTAAGCATTTACTTTATATGGCAGTTTTAAATATCATAAACATTTTTCACGATTAGCGGATTTGTGTTTTTCTGCAACTGAATGCCATCTCTTGTGTCCATCCAATACAATCTTGAACTGATTTTGAAATGAGATTCGTCATCTTTCGTCCCAAAATAATTTCAGTTTTGAGTGCTTGATAGTTAAGGAAAATGCATTTCATCATGTCCTGGATGGCACTGCACTTAACTGAATTTTATTTCATGTTTGTGAAACAATAGGCATCAAGCCAATTTGCCAATCGATATACAGATTTAGGGTACATGTATGGACAACTTACAGTTGATTGCTATATGCAGTTTTTGTCACGTTTCTTTCTATTTCGTGCAGCAAAGTTCATAAACAGCTATATTTCTTTTTCAGCAGTGCAAGTATCCTATCTTGCTGTCGAAGCAACGCTACATGCACAGTTTGAAACTGAGAAATGAATGGTTGATTTTATAGCAGGCACAAGGTAAGGTCAACGATGTTGCCTTTTACACATTTTCCATCGGTACGTTTTTTAAGAAGGCGAATGCAAATTGACATGATACCTGATCACCTCAAGAAGCATGTTCTGGGTGTAGTTGATGCAAACGTACTTTGGTATTGTGCATTGCTAATAAAGTATTTTAGGCATGTTCTATTTGCAATTCGCTGCAACGTATACTCGTTCGTGAACAGATTAGCAGTTGGAATGATATAACCTTTTAATCAATATTGCGGCGATTGGTCGCTATTTCCGGTCGTTCTTGTTGACATTCAAGTTTGATATTGGTCTGTACTGTACCTTTCTATGCTACGTTGATCTGGCTTCACGTTAATGTTAATTGTTGAGATCGTTTTATGTATATACAGAAAATAAAATTAATTTGATTAATTTATTCACAGGAAAGCAATCCAAGTCAAGTGTTTCTGGATATTTATTAACATACCAAGTGGCAAGAACCTTTTGCTGATTTTCTTCGGCTTATCAACATCAAGACATCTGGTCGCTTAATTGGGAAACTGACCTATGATCCTGCAACAACAAGATTTGCCCATCAATTAGTAAGTCACCCTTGAAATAGCGCACTACTGCACATTGGTTGGCTGGACGAGAATTCGATACATGAGTAACTGGGAGCATTTCTAAAAATAAACCATTTTCATGTATGCATACCGGAAATAGGAAAGACCCAAGTCCTTTATTATTGAGAGTTATTTTCTCAGCATACCAGCCTCGATGAAAGGTGCCGACGACTTTCATTAAAAGTAATGTTATATCAAAATTTGCTCCAGCAACTCATTAACTATTTTACTGCCTTACAGTCGTCTGTTAGTCTAAGATGAATTAAAACACTTTGTTGTGCGCCAAACAAACTCAAAGGCACCTTTGCCCAGTGCCTTACTGCGGTTGAAAACCCTGCCCTAGTGCTAATGTTATGCTAATATCCGCCTGACAACTATCAGCAAATACACTCAGTTTGAGAAGAAGCGCCTCCGAGATGTCTTTAATAACGTGTCGTCTATCGTATCAGGTACTAATTCCCGAGGTATGTAAGTGTTCGCCCACATCCAGTTACCTGTTTCGTAAGAACATTTAATGCCTCTAACAAACAGTTCGTATATCTCTGTTCAACGTTAACATCTCGATCTAACTTTTCAATACACTCACTTTGATTGTGTGATGCATTTTATAAATCACCATTTTTCCCCGAGTATGTCACTGTTCTATATGCGAATGATCGAATTCACTAGTTAGGCTTACTGCTGTTGCGTTGTTTCACTGTCTGTTTATTATCATTAATGTCTGTGTGTTTCACCTAAATCAGCTATGTCCAAACCAAAGGTCTTATTTAGCCAAACATTATATCACTATCTTAATCAGGGCCTCATATTGAGTGACATTAATGAGGACCGTGCCTTCAATGGCTTACTGTGATCTTAGCCAACTATATTTAGCTTAGCTAATATGCTGAAAGAGTTGGAATCCTAACTGCAATCCTAACAGACGTGATAAAGTGGCGTTAAAAGATACTTGCACCAAAAATGTCAGATTCAAGATTATCAAAATAAGGACAGGTTGTCAATATGCAGGATCATTTTACTAGAGCGAAAACCTAAACTGTGCCGCACAAAACTTCAACTGGGCCACATGCTTCCCGCGGGCCGCGTGTTCGACATTGCTGACCTAAATACTACCCTGATATGTGTTATGCCCAATGTTTGCTTGCATCCTTGTGTTCTTTTTCTTGGCCCATTGTTGTGTATCACGTGTCTGAGACCAACGAATAATAATTAGAAAAATAAAAACAAATGCAGAAACTTGATCTTCAAACGTCCTGCGATGTTGCAGCTTTCCATTCAAATACTGATGCTATTTTGGATTTAAACCTTCAATTCAACCACACTGTTGGGATTGACTTTTTCGTGTAAAGTTGCCAAGACTTTGACGATAAGAAAGTGTATTGCTTCAATGCGCAATCTATCTGGGCGCCTTTACGATTAATTGTGCAACACTTTTTGTTACTTACGAAGATTGCTTCACAAATACTTTGTATCACGGTTACTTCAAGAAGACTTTCAATTTAGTTTCATTTCAAACTTTGTGTTAAATTGAAGAAAAGCTTGTCTGCCTTGACGAATTGATGTAATTCATACTTTCAACTAAGGCGCATTTCCCTTGCATAAACTGTTGGCACTTCAAAAATACGGAAGATTTGAATTTTCCCAATAATATGCTCATTCTTCATTCATTCTCGCACCCGACATTCCATTTGGTAAGGTCGTCGATCCAGCAGCACTAGGAGGTCTCGAAATTCCTCACGCAGTAGAGCAGCTAAGCATTTTGTTCGGGAGGGGCCAGTCAATGACGTCCTCTGTCACTGACGTCATCTTGAGTCTGACTGTTCTTTCCGTGAACTT
>Ga0210059_1014787_pt1 | contig 11481 bp, 6 predicted proteins | sample Ectturendosymbi2_FD_188042 | JGI IMG/M metagenome (GOLD analysis project Ga0210059, IMG submission 188042) | Ecteinascidia turbinata endosymbiont from Florida, USA - Sample 2 (SPAdes) (version 2) | ecosystem: Host-associated > Tunicates > Ascidians > Unclassified | place: Key West, Florida... | reverse complement strand
AAAAAGTAAGCGCTGTCCATTGATGCCGAGATTACGTCACCGTCGTAAACATCTGTGCTGTTGCGAATAATTATTCGTTGCATTGATTAACATATATTCTGTTTGTTTTGCGTACTGTACGAGTGCAAATACAGTTAATCTAACATGTGAAATAGCAGTGTTTTATTTTTTCGGTTGTTATTTGAACATATTGAGAACTGTAGGTAATGACTGGGGCCGAGCGCTTATGTACTGTACAGGGCCGCGAAATAAAAAAGGTTGGGAGTCACTACTTTATAACCAGCGTCAAAATACCGAAGTCTCAGGTTCCAATCAACTTAAACTAGAATCAAATCGACCTGCAACTTGTCAGAAAGTTGTATATTTTTGTGATGCTTTTAGAAATATTTGAAACGGTATAGTTTTGCTGGCGAGAAATAGTGAAATAATGCGACAACAACTTGAACCAAGGTGTCGAATGTGTACACAACAGCTGATGCTAACCTCGTTTACACTCAGGCTTTGACATCAGACTTGGTAGTGTTACGCTCTCCTTTTGTGTTAGCGAAAAAAGACTGTAATTTTACTTTTAAGAGAGCAAATGAATTTAAATGTAAAAATAGGCCTTCAGTGAACTTGATGTGAAAACGTGGCCAATGAAATACTTTGCGGTGTTTCATTCTACGTTGCTTCGTAACGGAAATGCAACTATTTTAAGAAGACTTCGTTTCTCCTTTAAACGCACTTACCTTCGCACGCACTTGTTGTCAACATCTGTTTTATTTAAATTTGTTTCAAAGGTAAGAAGTATCAGCTCAGGCTGACCTTAAACCGAAACGTTAAATAGCGCTGTGACGCGACATTCGGTGGAATGTTCTAGAAACAACCTGGTTTTGTTTTTTCAGGTACCGTACCTGAAGCAATCTACGAACTGAAGAAGTTGAACGTACTTATCCCTCACGAATACCAGGATCAACCTGTGGAACGTCGGCAGCACCTGGGAACTGTTGTAAGGGATGGGCCAACACCTGAGGTTGAAGGTAACGCGGACCATGCTAAATTTTTGATACTTCTGTTAATTGCTTGATCGCCGTGTGTTCTTGCACAGACTTATGGTTGGGTAAAATTATTTTTTATGGTTGGGTAAAATTATTTTTTGCGCATTAAAAAATCGACAAGTAACACCTTTATCATTGCAAGATACCTGTGTTTAATATCCAAAGTCTCATTTTACTAAAAACAGTCTCTGCGAACAGAACTGAGCAGAAAATGCCGGATTTCTATTGGTGGAAGCAGTTAGGGCGGATCATGGTATTGAGCAACAACTGTACTCATTGCAAACCACTACCCGTGCACTGTTGCGTAACGAACAAACTTAATTCTCGACCCGCTTCGGCTATAAAGTTTTTGCAACTTTTTTTACAGCTTCCAACCGCTTCGTAAATGCTCAGAATTCATGTAGTATGGCGGTGTTTTAAGCTGGTTCCAGGAATATTATAATACAACTTTTTGCAACTTCTTTTTTTTGCGTGCAACTTTTCACTGCAGCTTTCATCAAGTATTGCGCAAAATGTGAAAGTGTGATTTAAAAAATATGTTTTAAAAATATTTCATTGTAGTTCTGTTCGCTTTGATGACCGATTCGAACTGAATAGTAACCTAAAAGCAATTGTAGAAATCCCCGGCCAAACATCGGTCCAGAATTGCACGCCAAACTGATAACTTTCCAAGCAACTTCATGCACTGTGGAGCGAAGTTTTAGCATGCTACGCAAACTGTTGGCAAATGATCGTCATATCTCCCTTGATAATGTTTGGAAATATTTAGCATTGAAGTAAATAAATCGATTGAGTAAATCACTGTCGTTTAAAGATGCTTGTGCAATTATTTGCTGCAACTTTTGTTAAAAATGAATGCAAATTTCTCACGTTTTTATTGCAACAAAACATGTCCTATTGATGTCGTAAAACTGTAGGGAGCCTGTAACTTAACCAGTTGTCTTTACCTTCCAATGCTTGCCAAAAGCAGTGCTGGCTTGGTGGAGGTAAAGGCATTTCAGATTTTGATTGGCTCATCGAGCTACAGTAAAAGTTCTTTATTTAAAAGTTTACTCGTCACATAGCAGCTGTTCAGCCGGATTTTTTATTCAACATCATCCAAAGTTCAGTCGTTTGTATCGATTGACAGCAGAAAAAACGTTGCGAGTCGTGTTTAACAAAAAAACTCAAACGTGCGTTAGTTACTCCAAAACCACAAAACCGTTTTTGTTTCTTGTCTACTTTTGCAGTGCTAGAAGATAACTTCTCATCTACGTATGATGCTGCTGTAAGAGGGCTTTTTCTGGTCTGGTTGCCTATAAGGCTCAAATGGTGATTGTATTTCGTACGTGGGGTCTGGTTTGTATCAACTTGTCATTCGCGTCAAGATTCCGTGTGTGCGCGCTCCACTGCGTTCGCGCAGTGACCTCGATACGCATTGCTTCCGAAGTTTTGTCCTTTTCGGCGTGGACACCCACGTTTAGTGAGTCGAGTTTTGTATCGCTAGGGCACGGACCACGTTGGCTGTTTTCGCTGTCGCGTCATCGTAAAGCTATTTCCGCTGCTGCTAACCAGAAGCCCTTTTGTAAATGAAAATTGTGCACCAGGAAGTCTGTGAAACGAACTATCAAATGGGCAACATCCCAAACCTCAACATAGGTTCCTACGACGGGGAACACTATATTGCTTCATCAGACCGGGACTGCTATAGCAGTACACGTGTGTGATTGCGTCTGCAGTGGCGTTTAGGCGTCTCTAGTGGATAATAACGCTTGTTCAGATTTAATCGTATTCCCAAACCTATGTTAGGTTTGATAGGTTTGATCATAGCAACTTAATCTTCAAAACAAATAAAAATCAGCATGCAAGATAGACATTTATGTTGGCCACTCCCTTACCTTTTGTTTGGCCCCGCAGTGACCCCCCACTTTTTTCATTCTAGAATCATCACTGTTGACCCTCCGAATTTACTTCTTGCTCTAGCTGTCGCGACTTGCGACTCGTGGGCTGTTCTTCGTTTTATTACGTCACATAACAGCTAGATTGTGAGTTGTGGATCGAGCGCTGCTCAGTCGCTTTTGCTCTGTTGATAGATTGGTGTTTCAAAGAAAGTTTCGCGTTAAGAAGATAGCTGATGTATCAGACACGTGAGACACGCGAAGTGATGAGCGAGGTGTTCCAGTAGTACGTCACATGTTTCAATGCGGACGAGGTTTACCGTGACGCAGCAACCAGTCCTGTCTTAGGTAAAGCAGAACTGGGATTATTGTTTTGACAAATGGTGCTGTCTATTTGCGATGAACTGGAAAGGTCTTCGCACGTAAAGGAAGTGCTGATGATGTTGTACGTTCAGCTTACACATTTGCGGAAATCGCGAACCTTGAAACAAGGACCAACTCAATCTAGCTGCTATTAATAATAACTTTTGTCTGGTGATTATTCTCGCAGGGTTGTCACGCCAGTTGGCTATGACTTTACAATGATTTTGCAACAACACAAGCAAAGCTGTTTGTTTTTTCTCCTTCTCAGATAACGCCTTGGACGAATGTGTTTCACTTGTCGACTCGTTTGATGGTAACTTGAATCTTCACACATCATCATCTAAGTTCGTTGAACGTTTGGCTAAGGATGAAGGGGTACAATTGAAAATTTTGTTTTTACATTCTTGCGTTTGGGAATTCGCATGGGTCTGTTGTTCAGAATACGCTGAAAATAACGTATTTCCAAAACGAAGCTAGGGGATTGGTTGGAACTCGGTTGAGTTGCTCCAAATGTTACAATAAATCCGGCTAAAAAGAAAGATTCAGTCATGGAACAAAACGTGTCGTTTTTACTTTTATGACGTCGTTTTCACGCCATCTCAGCTTGTGTTGCATTCTGGCTTTTGGTTTTCAATGAAGCGATGCGCGAATCGTGGCTCACGAAGTTGAAAGCAATGACACTCGAAGGATTGTAGTGAATGGCCTGCTCTTCAGGATGCATACCCGAAGCCACAATGTCTGCCCGATGTGCTTGAGGACCACAAAAAAGGCCCGCCAAGACAGTACGTATCACCATCAATGGTGTTATAATGTTGTCGAAGGGAAAGCCCCGACCTAAAAATCACACGCATTTTGTGTAATACGCCTGAGCTTGCCAGACGTCCTTGGGCGCTAAGGACTTCCCTTTACTTTGTTATCAAAACTGGTTATACCCTTGATCCCTGAACCATTTTGTTGTTCTTGAGTATTTTTCAGCGTCCTTGAAAGTTCTTGAGAAGTTGTGAAATTGTTCATTAATGAACTATTGATTACATTAAACATTAAAGAATCAAGATTAAACAATGTAATTGAACGGAATAACGTGTAGATTTGTTCCATCTTAAGCAGTTGCATGCAGTAAAAAGTAAACTATTCAAGAACAGCTGTGTCAACACTATGTGCTACGCAGCTGTATCTAAAGAATATTCAAGGTAGGCATGAAGACTTCTGCAAAAGATTGCCCCAATTGTAAACATGTCTCCGCCACGACTTGCTCTTTCCCGGGATCAGCGTGGCTCAACCCAGGTGTACATCGGTGTTAAACAGCAAAATACGAACTCCCTGCCCTGTGATCGATATGGTGTCTTTGACTTGTACGTTTGAGAGAGTTACTAGGCCGCACTAGAGCTCGGGGCAGGTGTTGAGCAGCCATTGGATTGCCTCATCGTCCAGAACCGTCAGGTCGTGCAGTCCATGAAGAGGTCGATTGATTGGACAGTGAAAGGCAACATGGTCGACGGTTTGTTCCTATGTATTTAGCTGAATCGCATACGCGAGAGAAAGAATCTTGCACGGACGGATTAACCACAGCACGTTCCGACGTCGATGATGTTGGGATTAGGCCTGTTTACATGATCGTGCTAGCAAGTGCGGTCGAACGGAGTTTAGACGTCAAGAGAGCTCAGTTCAACTGAACCAGAACAAGAACGATGGAGTTGCGTGTTTACATGGCGCTGCAGAACGACTGGGTTGGGTATTCTGCGCTGCGGTCCTTAGGCAAGCGGCACCAGCTTCACGAGTAAACTACAGTAATTCTTTTGGTCGATGCAGAGCTGTAGGTTTTCCTGTTACAAATGACAAACGAAGAACCGTTTTCTGCGACAGCACTTGTGTGGCTCAGAAGTCGTTGCTTTCCACAAAATCTAGCCTGCTTAAGGATGATGAAAGACAAATATGAATTTTGACAGGACTGTTAATCATTTATGTGCAAAAACTACTGCAGCGTTTCATCAGACAAAACGAAGGGATTATCACAATCCTGCAGATGCCTACTACAACACTCAATTTTCTGCATTTGAAACACGATTAGATTACGTTCCAGCAAACTTGTTGACCCACAGTACTTTTTGGATGCAAGACACCATCAGCAATTAATTTATTTATGTCGTTATTTTTGTATGTAAATCACAACAGCATTTTTCCAATGGACGGTATTGGCATTCTAGCGTATTGCAGTACAACCAGGCCATGTTGTGTAGCCTTCAGTATTTCACTGCGCTCCACAGTCACGCAGCGGTTAGATGTCATTTTTAATGCAATATGGATTGCAAAACCAAGTTAAAACCAACATGTTGTACCATTTAAACTCAATCACTTACACCTCACCTGTCTTCAAAAGCTGTTCAAGATACGATGGTAAGACAGAACACCGGACAGAAGTCCTGTGCCGACTACCGAGCAAATAAACTCAGCATTTATACTCTCTTACGCAAGGCACAAATCAGGTGGACAGGTCACGTTCACCTTACGCCAAACAACTGCATACCAAAGCAACTTATTTATGGAGAACTTGTACATGGCAGACGTCCGGTAGGTGGCCAGAAAAAGCGCTTCAAACCAACGAGCTCACTTTTGAACCAAGCAACTACGAGCGTGCTGTGTTGACTTTCCCGAAGTCGAACATATGCTAAGGAGGCCGTAGCATGTGTTCCACAATGCAGAGAAAGTTTCTTTGGTTAATTTCACCCCATCAACAGGAATTTCTTCCCATGCCATCAGTCTCGGTTCCGTATCGCGTTTGGTCAATGCCTGTTGGGAAGCATGTTATTATGCAAGCCCTTTGTTGGCTGTTTAACGTTCACTACATTCCACCAGGTGGAAATTATTTTAATGCAAAATGGAAACTTAGGAAACACCTCCTGCATGAAAAAGATACATAACTATATATTTTAGCAACATTTCATTCATCAAGAACTAAACGCTGAGAGTTTCGGTGATTTGGTCATTGTAATATTCTGTTTTTTTATGTATCTTTACCTTTTGTTTCCCATTCATTCCTGTGCACATCCCATTTTTTGGCATGAAATTATAATCCTAGCTTTTTGTTTTTTTTGTATCGCTTTTGAACCTCATCGATTTTTTTACTTTTTTATTCAACATTTATTGATCACACCAAATTTCCTCAATTAAATTTGACCCACTCTTTTGTGCACATAGGCATGCTCTCTTCATCTGTAAATGTACTTCACCATGTTCTATGTTTTTTTTTGTTTTCCAACTATTGTTTACTTAACACTACACACAAAGTGATAAACAGGGTTGGTTGACAAGATGACCACCATGGTCCTTCACCAATCCTATCTGACACAATGACACTCGTATTCACATCAAATCAGCTATTGTGCCTTTGTGGTTTCATTTATTTTGATTTCCACTGACAATTGATTTCCTTTTTGCGCAATGGTTCTTAGTATTGCTGTTTCTGTTTAATAGATGAGTTGTATGAAATGATAATAAACTTGAAACTGACAGCTTCCTGGCCTGAATCTTGAAAGAATTTCTTGTAAGAACCTGACACAATGTACGTTGTTAATGCGTGGAACAGAGCGGACATGTCGGGAACATGCACTAAATTCAATCGCTCTGCAAAAACTTTTACGCTCTTCACTTGTCGCACAAATATTGCCTGTATCAACCTGACTAGTTGTCTGAAATAAATTCGTCTGTCGACTAAAACATCAGTGACATATTTGCTTTCGCGTTTACTGTTGATATGTTGCTATTGTTTCAGGTTTACAACATATCTGGAGAATCGAAAGGAGTCGTTTTAATCCTGAGCAACGTTGATTTTCCTGGGAAAAATTACCGCAAAAATGGTGAGAAAGATGTCGAGCTGATGGAAGAACTGTGGAAAGAAATGGGTTGCTACGTCCAAGTTCATCGAGACAAAACGACAAACGTAGGAGATTTATGTCGTTGCGGCGAGCAAGCTTCGTACTTGTTATATAGTTCTTCGTGATCGGCTGACACGTTCTTGTAGTTGTGCAGTTTTGTGTTGTACGAGTTTATTTGCAAACAACAGGCGTCTTACAAACACGCTGATGTGCTTTTCAGGAGATGATGAAAATCATGAAAGACTTCTCACAAAAGCCGGAGCTCAAAAGCGCTGGATTTTGCGTCATAATCATCATGACTCATGGTGACCACGGTAAAGTTACTTGTTCCAAAGCGTTTACTGGCTTCACCTGCTGACTTCGATAACATTGTTTTCATTTTGCGTTGTCGATTAGCCCTTGTACACAACAACGAAATTTTGTTAGGTAATTTTTAATTGTATGGTCACATACAGCAGATTTTTAGGTATAAATGTTTGTATTTCAAAAGACGTGCAAGGTTTCGTTTTGGACGAATAGAAACTCGATGAAAAGTAGAAGAAATTTTCAAGCGATTTAGACAATTCGTATCCATTTTTCCTAAAATATTCAACCAAGTACCTTGTTTCATGTACTCAAACTTTTTATGCTACTCAGCAGCCAAAAAAGCACTGATCTTTCAAATTAAAGACTTGCCTATGCCAAACAAAAATTAAAGCTGTGTGCTCGATCCTCTGGAAAATATGTCTTACGTCTTTGTGAAAGCAATGAACTGCGTGTGCTCAAAGCGGATGGTGGCTGAAGCATTGCCGTAGTTGAGTCACAGAACAGAACAATGGTCATTGTTGCGTTACATAAGTTCGCGTGAAGCTTTCACGAGGATTTCCATCGAGCTCTCCTGTTCTCCACTAGTTGGCCTTGCTTTGCGATCTGATAAGCGCTTGTAATGCGGTGACAGTGCATTCCCAATGCGGCCGACATGACCGCTTACTCCAACTTAGCGAAAGCGTCACGATCGCTGGGCTCGTCAAATGTGCCAAAAGCACCAGTCAATGCATAGCACCCGATTCGAGTTTTGCAAAGCAAACGGTAACCTCGAGAGTTTGCGATTGCTCTAGGCTTCGTCGCCGATTGGTGTAATCAAGCGTGCCTCGCGACTCAATGATTGAAAGTAGTTCAGTTGTTGCAACCTCTCCGGTGGTGTTGCGTTGATTGTGTGATTCACCACGAACGGCATGTGCGTGAAGAACAACATCATCATATGTACGTGGCGCGAGCAAGCAATAGTAAGAGAGATTGCGAGCATGATCTCTATTGTTGCTTGCTCTCACGGAGCAAAGCTTTGCGCGCATGCCGCTCGGGATTTCCGATCGCAACACAGTCACTTCGCAAAAAGGCACAAGGCCGATTTACTGTTTTTTTCCTGGGGGAAAGGCATAAGGCTGACTCATTGTAAATCAGGCCACAAGGCCAGATCGTAAGGTAAAGTCAATGGTGCTGTGATCTTAGAAAATTTACGAGTGCTTCGCTGAAATGAATGATTTGCAGCTTGGATGGTTTGTGGTGAATGTGATATTAAACGAGTACGAATGATAAAAGGCGAGTGGTTGTGCATTTGTCATTATTGCTAAGGAGGTTACGTAACAGCAGGTTACATCCAATGCGGCCCACATGACCGCTTACTCCAACTTGAGCCAAATCGTCACGATCGCTGGGCTCGTCAAATGTGCCAAAAGCACCCGTCAATGCATAGCACCCGATTCGACTTTTGCAAAGTACATCACGGGCTGCAACTATATATTTTTTTCCACTCGTTATTGTCTGCACTGCTTATGTTTTGCTGATTTCTATGATCTGCTCATTGCATGGGAGTGATTCCGACGTGCTGCGACGTTTGGGTATTGGCTGAGGCATTTGCTACCAGCAAAATGTATTCAGCATGGTTCACAGCAAACTTTTTTTGTGCTTGTCTTACACCCTTTTTGTTGAACTTGATGTGACAAGAAGAGGAAATGCCATCAAACGTGAAGAAGAATGGACCGCATGAATAGCTTCCAAGTTCGACTCAAAAAACTATATTCAGCCCTGCAGGGATGCAATTTGAGAAGCGTATTCTCTAAATTGCCTTCTTTGTTCTTTTAATTAAAAACCTGTCCAATAAAAAAAACTGTTTTGTAACTGTACTGCAGAATCACCTAGCTCTGCTTTTGGTTCTACCACAGCTACGCTTTCTTCTAGGGATAATTCACTGACTTCTGTGCTGGTATTAGTTGTTGAGGCTCTAGCCCTAATTCTGGCGAGAGTTCGGAATGTTTACTTATATCTGCATTTTTTCTTGAATCGGAAATGCTTTCCACAGATTTTGCTTTACAAGGTACACCGAACAAAACTTGCAGCAAAACAGTGAAGTTTGAAAGTTTCTACACAGAATTTCAAACTAATATGGTAAGAGACAAATAGCAAATCTCCACTTAGTGCTTCATCTTGGAGGTTATGATCTGAGGACCGATCATCTCGAGTGAATTTTCACGCTTGAGTACGACGTTAACCAACTACGAATCAGAGATGAGCAGACTGTGAAATTTTTCAGTCCGAGTCCGATCCTGATCCGCAAAAGTTGAATCCGATCCAGGCCTGATCCGCAAAATTTTTGAAAATCATCAGTCCGATCCAGTCCTGATCCGCCCATGGAAATCCATATTTTTTTGTCTCATGAGGCAATATAGACACATCCTTTGCCATTTCCAAAATTTAATAAGGCAGTGTTTATTTTGACATCAGAGGCAAAAGCACTGCTGGAGTTATTTGACATTAGGTGAACCCGGTTGGTAGGGTTGGTCAAGTGGCAAGGATGATGCACTTGGGTTAGTGCATGCTGGTCTCTGTCACATGGCCTAAAACACTGGACCTGGACCCAAAACCTAAACTGAAAAGCTAAGCCCATAACTTAAGCCCATAACTTAAGCCCATAACTTAAACCCAAAACTTAAATCCATAACTTGAAAACTCAAAACTTAAACCCAAAAGCTGAACAACACCCTAAAACTAAACCCTAAAACAAAACCCTAAACCTGAATCTTTTCCAAGAGTACATAAAAAATTCTCCCATCGCAGGTGTGATCTTTACCAGATAAGCCAAAGCAAAGGGTGAGAGCAGAACTACTGAACACATGCACAGCAGGCATTGACACTAACACCTTGACTACGTTCACCTTGTTGCTAGTAATACGAACTCAGCACTATCTGTGGAGTCTGGACAAAGTTGGATGCAGTCCCGTCGCCTCGGGGGGGGCTTTTGGGGGCTTAGTCCCCCCAAACAAAGCTCCAAGCCCCCCCAAAACTGAAACATGAAACACTACAAATCAGTTGAGATTTTGTCAATTTTTAGAGTGTCAAGCCCCCCCGGAGTAATGCAAAGCCCCCTATTAAAAACTTTCTGGCGGCGGTTCTGGTTGGATGCACAACAAAATCGTCCCAGCAGAGCTTTTGCCATTGATAGAAAATATACATTACCATTTAACCAATCTGCAAAATCACATTACAACTAACATGCTTGATGTGGTTAGATCAGGGGTGACGAACCTATTTGCTATCGCGGGCCACTTTGTCAGTTACCGCTGAGTAAGCGGGCCACACAACTTTTTAGTCATACTATGAAACCTGTTAAAAACGAAAAAAATGGTCATCAACAAAAACAAACAACAAACGAAAGTAATAAAAACTCAAGCGAACCATACAACTGCTGGTCTCGCCTGATATGCTTCGCGGGCCGCACGAAATTCTTTTGCGGGCCGCATGTTCGTCACCTCTGGATTAGAATAATCACATCAAAACAATAAATTTTCTCAGTCCGATCCAATCCTGATCCGGCCAAAATTGGCTTCAGTCCTGATCCGTGCTCATCTCTGCGACGAATGGCAAACACCTGCTTCGATTAACGCAGTAGAAATATAAACAGCAGTAATCACGTTGGCGGATGTTACGTGTATGTTTAGTATGCCTTTAGCGGCCGATTACAAGGGTCCGTGAGTTGAACACGCGCCACTGAGGCTGACGCGCAGGGTTCGATTCCCGGTCGGGTCATACCGAATATTTAACTGAAAAGCGTTTCTTGTGATCTGTCTAATGGCAAAGTTTCCTCCCAGCACAGAGCAAGAGGAAACGGACACACACAGACAACTTGTGATAACGCAAGGTGGAGCGGGCAAGATAAAACCCATGCGTATAGCTTTTGGAGTACATCGGCCGTAAACATTTACCCTTGTTTGCAATAAGGTGGTCGCGATAGAAACGATCACAAAATCTCTACAAAGTTAATGTTCTTTGCTAAGACGTGATCTCACTTTTCAGCCT
>Ga0210059_1014786_pt1 | contig 11481 bp, 7 predicted proteins | sample Ectturendosymbi2_FD_188042 | JGI IMG/M metagenome (GOLD analysis project Ga0210059, IMG submission 188042) | Ecteinascidia turbinata endosymbiont from Florida, USA - Sample 2 (SPAdes) (version 2) | ecosystem: Host-associated > Tunicates > Ascidians > Unclassified | place: Key West, Florida... | reverse complement strand
CCAGCTTGCCCGACCCTCCCGGCCCGCCGGCCCTCCAATTAGTGTTATCCACGTAAGGGCCACTTTTGGACACGACTTTCTTTTGCAACTTTTTGCAACTCCATACACTACAGTGTTGCCTCTCTTTATTAACAAGTTTTCCCTACAATAAGAATGAAAAATCCCTGTATTTCCTTACACAATCTGAAACAAAAAACACAATCATATTTAGCTGTGTAGGGTTTCCTTTTGTGTAGGATCCCAATGTTGAGTTTTGGGGTGTTGCCCAGCGTAGCAGTTGCTTGCGAGGAATGACTGTCGTTGCATGCGGAGATGCTGGTTTCCCCAAAGGCTACCAACGAGGCAGCCTAGTCGTTGTATGAGTACTGTTCTAACTCCCGACTAAAACTGCCTGACATTTTAAGTTGCCAAGCCGAAGCAAGGCGTTTGGCTGTCACCACTTTGATAGTTCGTTTCACAGATTTCCTGGTACACAAATCTTTATTTACAAAAGGCTTCTGATTAGCAGCAGCAGAAAAGCTTTACGATGGCGCGACAGCAGAAACAGCCAACGTGGTCCATGCGCTGGCGATACACAACTCGACTCTCTGAAAACGTGGTGTCCACGCCGATGGACAAAAACGAATAATGCGAATCGAGGTCATGTGCGGACACATGAAATCCTTTGACGCGCATGACAAGTTGATACAAACCAGATCTCACGAACGGGATAGAGCAGCGAGTAGGGAACGGCAAGTCGTAATGCGAAAAGTTAAATCCACTGTAGCTGCAACATCTGGCCTTGAAACACGACATATTATATACCAGAGGCGGATCCAGCCAGTGAGGTTAGGGAGGGCAATTTCAGTAATATTTGACCTAGATCAACTCAGCTGCCAGTTGTTCCAGCCGCCAGTCGGCTCCAATACAGATGTCGGCGAAACGCAAACGCGTACCAGAGCGTGGCCACATTGAACTGACTGAACCAATATTAGCGATCATATCCGTGGAAAAATTATTAATATTTCAACCGAAATGGGTCATTTACATGTCCAAAAATATATTTTGCTTGATTAAAACTTGCGCTCAGATCTCGAATATCTTGTTTTACAGCGTTAAACTCTCCACCCTTTACTCAGCACTAAACCGTCATTGCTAGTGAAACATGGCTTCAATCAAACGAATATCGCGCTCGTATCTGTGGAAAAATTGCAAAACTTTCAACGGAAAAAGGTCATTTATATGTCCAACATTATATTTTGCTTGATAAAAACTTGCGCTCTGATCTAGAAAGACTGCTAATACAGTGCTGAACTATTGACTTTTCTGCCGGCAGTCAACGCTCAATGCTAGTCAAACATGGCTTCAATGAAACGAATATTGCGCTCATATCCTTGGAAAAATTATTAATATTTCAACTGAAATGGGCTATTTATATATCCAAAAATATGTTTTGCTTGTTTAAAACTTGCGCATTGGTCCAGAGGCTCCTAACACAGTGTTGAACTTTTTGACCTCTTTGCTAGCAGTCAACACTCGATGCTTGTCAAACATGGCTTCAATCAAACTATCATTGCACTCATATCCGTGGAAAAATCATTAATATTTTAACTGAAATGGGTCATTTACATGCCAAAAAATATATTTTGCTTGCATAAAACTTGCGTTCTGATCTCGAATAGCTTGTTTACCAGCGTTGAACTTGAAACATATTTGCCGGCAGTTAACGCTCAATGCCAGTCAAACATGACTTCAATCAACCGATCATTGCGCTCATATCCGTGAAAACATTATTCAGATTTTAACTGAAATGGGTCATTTTAATGTCCAAAAATAGATTTTGCTTGATAAAAACTTGCGCTCTGATCTCGAATAGCTTGTTTTGAAGCGTTGAACTTGTGACATTTTCGCCGGCAGTCAACACTCAGTGCTAGTCAAACATCGCTTCAATCAACCGATCATTGAGCTCATATCCGTGGAAAAATTATTCAGATTGCAACTTTGAATGGGTCATTTGCATATCCAACATTGCTTTTTGCTTGATTAGAATTTGCCCTCTGATCTTCACAGATTTGTAATGCTTCGTTGAGCTTGTGAGATTTTCGGCTGCAGTCTACGTTCTAAAAGGCTCGTAGCACTGCGTTGAACTTCTGACCTTTCAGCTGGTATTCAACACTCGATGCCAGTCAAACATGGCTTCACTAAACCGATTATTGCAATCAAAGTTGTTTTATAGCTCATTTTCAGTAACACATGACCATGTGATGATTCTATGCCTCTCAAAAACGCCATAATCATAAAATCAACAAACCGCATCATGGAATAAGAGCATAAAATATGTTGCAGGCGACGTGATGCAGTATTTGCTCTTGTTGTACCAGCATTCTTGAATTAATTTTGCAATTGTATAACGTCAGCAGGCTTTGCAAAGTGGACACATCCACTCGGATGTTTGGCAAGATTTCCATAGTTTCTGCTTGCTTATTTTTAGGAAAACATCGTGGTTTCACTGCAGACACATATCACATCCAACCTGTTACGGAAAAAGACCTTGATTTGTGCCAGAAACTGTTTTGCATATACAGTACACTGTTAATTACAAGTAAATAAAAGGTGTTTACCCATTTCCGCTGTCAATCCAACTGCTTTCGTCCACAACACCTGCAACAGTTGTGAAGGTCATCTGAAACGAAAAACATGCTTGTTTCATCTGCAACGTGAGAAAATTGTGTTCTTAGAAACTCTAAAATGAGACATACGTTAACCTCCCAAACAATCACACTGTGTTTCTCATTGTTGCATACATCATGTAGGCTGCTGCCAAGTTAAGTGACCTTATAAAAATTCAGACGATTTTGTCATTTTTGTTAATTACATTTATCAAATTGTTGTCATTGTTACAGCATAAGTAACTAATAGATCTAGTGTGAACGAGATACTTTTAAATGTGCACAGATGTTCGGGGTTGAATCGTTTTCTCGTACACCTTGGGGTGCAGTGCCAGTTTTACCTGTATCTGCTAAAATGCATTTTGCCAAGTCGATACGCATTTATCGAAGATAATTGCCATTCGTAGAAAACTCTGGCTTTTCCAGTGTCCCCGGTAATTGCTTGAGAAATTCTGTTGCTAACTGCAATGTAACAAAACGATCATTAGCCCTCTTGAAAAATGTGATATGCAAAATACAATAGAAGATACAGTGAAGCCCACCCACTTTTATAACAATAACTCCACAACTGTAGCTGTCTCTCTGGACAGAGTGGTCAATCATGTGTTGATTTCGCGTTGCATCCTCAACATGAAACGTCTTGTGATTCTGAGATACAAATGAAGAAAGACGTCAAAAGGAAGTTCAGAAAGCAACTTGGAAGTTCGCCGACAACCTTACTAAATAGTAAAGGTAAAGAAGAAGCATTAGAATGTATAAAGTTATATTACCGAACGAACTGAACTCAAGAAGAATGAAATCGGAAACTGAATTTACAAACACTTGGTTCATAAGGACGTTGTATTGTGTATTTATTTGAACCACTGTATACTTATACTCCACATGCAATTGTAAGTCACACCCAGGACGAGAGTAACCCATAATATCATAGAAATTATTTGTGGTAATATCCCATATGAAATTATTAATAATATTCTCGGTTCAAACGGATAAAAACGATATGCGTTGATACGTAACATTTATTTTTGACTCAACGTAACTGCGCGTTGAGAGTATGACCACGGGTGTCGCTATTGAGCTGCGCAAACACCCTGAAACGCTCCGCGACGTGTAGCGCCTTGTCATGTGATTGGAAATCCCCGACAGGTTAACAAAACCCGAGCGATTTGAGCCAGACAGTCAGTCCTCTTCTGACCAGCCTAGAAGCAACAACAAGATTCACACTGGAGTCTTTTAAACAGTCTACAGGTAGTCTGATAGACTGAGAACTACTGCATATGTGGCAGTATGGGCTACTCTCTTCCTCCATGAAATATGACTGAACTCGTATTAACCCCTGTTGTTGGCAGTAACTTCTGTTACGTACCTTAACCTATGTTACTGTTAAAAACCCATGTTATTTTCGATTACCTTCTGATGCATTTCAGATTAATAGCTCAGTGCTTAACATTATATTAATAAAACCATGAGTGAATACAAATTTGTCTGACAGTAAAACTGAGCGTGAAGTCGAGCGATACCAGGCTGGTCTAAGTTTCTTATTTGTAAACTTGGGCGTGCCTTGGACTTTCCTACGAAATTAACCAGTGCCCTCGTGGAATTGTCCTAAAAGGCAAACATGAATGTCACAAATTGGTGCCACTATCGTTCGGTTTTTCCTTTCAATGGGGGAGAGAGTGAAGCCACTCAAAACTTTTCGTGTCTTTACCTAACAACCTATCACAACTTTTGAAGGTGTGAATTAGCACAGAAGATAGGAAATCTAGACAGGACAGAGTCTGGTATGCTGAAAACAGAAACAGAATACATGTGACTTACATTGGATTACAAAAGTCACTAGATGAGACATCTATTAGAAAGGTTTATAAAATTATGGAAATAAGTGGTAAGTTTATGAATTCTTATTTTGTTTTTCAGATTGTTGTAGGTATGAGAAGTAGTAAGTAATAGTAAAAATGTCGATAGATGCGCATAATAGAGGTTCTAAAGCAATACGAACTTTACGTTTCAAGTGGAATCGAAATCCAGAAACAATGTTAGATGAAAGGTTACAAACTGTTGGTTTAAGATCTGAATATCTTAAAAAGGATCCTGAATTGTTTGAGATATTTCGTAAGACGTTGTATCGCAAGCTAAACAAAAGATATAGATGATTATTAGATGTCATGGTCCCAGTTCATTTTATTTGGCAAACAAAGATAATGTGGCAATTGCTAAATAATAAGTCAATTGAAGGGCAAATTATGAACGAATCAAAAACGCTATTACAACACCGCAGTTTGGAAAAAGATCTATTCTTACGAAAGTTAGTGCAAAGCTCGTGGTGAACACAGGATCTAAACAATTCAAAAATAATGACTTGGCTTATAAACCTAGATACTTAAAATATTAGGAGTATTACAGAAGACAAGGTTCACTTGGGAAAAGGGCCCTATGAAAGCACTAAGAGCAAAATTACAGGATGCTGGATTGCAGTTACATGTTTCTGACGAAGAGGTTATTTTATTTAGTAAACTTAAAAATCGTCTTGGTAGAAAATTTCAAGTAGGAGAATTTTATAAATATTATATATTAATTGGATTAACTAATCAAAAGGATTTTCAGTGGCAAATTGATGCTATTTGGGAGAGGTTATTTAACATAAAACCAGGAAAAGAATTCTATGAGTCATTAGAATTATTGCTACAAGCTCAGAATGCTGCTAGAGATGAATAAAGTAGTTGGTAATCCACAGAGCATTTTCTAAAACATTTCAGTGTCTTAATTTACCTTTCATATTGTTTAATTTGAAAATGGATTGAGTTGTGGTACAGAGCGGGTGATATTTGTAAAAAAGATATCTTTTATGTTCTTAGAACCCTACTTTTGTCGTTGTAAGGTATGAGCTTGTGATCTTATCATGGTTAACTTTGATTGTCATAGGATTAAGAGATAATATGATACGTAGCGACAAAAATGACTGATGCACATGCAGAGTGTTTTAAAGTTCTGCAAAGTCCACATTTTGATTGGATTCAAGATCCAGTAGTAGTTTTGGAGGAGAAATTACAAACAGTTGGTTTAACGGTGGACTACTTGAAAACAGATCAAGAACTATTCAAAGTTTTCCATGACAAATTATATCGAAAGATGGAAAGAAAGTATCGTCCGATTTTAGACTTTCTGGTACCTGACCATTTTAAATGGCAAACAAATACTATGTGGACTCTATTAAGGCTTAGGCCAAAAGATGAAAATACTTATGATCAAATATAAAATGCTATCCTACCATATTAATCCCATTATGAGTATAATTATACATGTACTTTATGAATGCGTTAGTATTAACCAGTTACCACCATTGTTTGAAGAAAATTAGTTATTTCTTTATGCTGATTGAATAAGACTTTGGCTCTGGAAAAGATGAAGCTGGAAATAGTTCCGCTGAGTTCTAAAAGCAAAGGGTTTGGCAATTGAAAAGACCATCTGTGGTTTATAGTTGATTACCAATATGAATTCTTGATTTGAATTGATATCTGATAGTGGAGTTACAATCTAATTTTAAAGTAACAATTCAGAGTTGAGCATGGTATAGGATAATTCAGTATTATATTAATTCAACTGCTATAGACAAAAAGCGCTCTTCGTTAGAGTTACATGTGACAACCATCGTTGCAGAAGTCTCTTTTGTGTGCTTTTCAGTTCAATTCTGATATATGAATATGATTGTTTCATTTTATATCTCTGTAGGTATGCCTTTGGAGAGACATACAGGATTTAGGTGATAAACATTTAATTGTAATACTCAGTATACCAGTTGTGTTTTAGAAATATATACAAACTAAGAACTTTATTATGACTGCACCTTATGTAAATGATCAATCCAACATGAGTTTAAAGGAAGAACCACAAGATGTTGAAGGACAGGTAACAACACCTTTCATTGACAGGGAAGAAGTTAGAAAGAGGGAAATTAGAGTGAACCAAGCGCTCTCTATACTCAAATCAACTAATTTCACTTGGTCACGAAGCCCAGTCGACGTTTTACAGGATAATTTACAAATTTTAGGGTTAGATTGGACCGTTTTTGAAGAAGATCCAATACTGTTCTGCACACTCAAACAGAGGCTATATGGGAAATTTCGAGGGAATCTTCGACGATATGGACCATTACTGGGTCATATAAATCAAAGACATTGGTGTTGGCAAATAGACATGATGTGGGAAGTACTCTTTAAGAGACCAATTCAATAAGATAGTTATTCACTGACAGATATTTTAATCAACTTACCATGACTGATGCAGACAGAGTGCCACTCTTTGAAAATTTACTTATTTAAGTAAGGTGTCTATATTATAAACTAAAATGGTTGCTAATGAATTATAAGACTGTAAAGGTGGGATCAATGCGTAAGGAGTTTTTAAGATATTAAATATTTTTTAGCCTTTGGTTCAGTTTCCGTATAATGCTGCGTTCAATTGTTTTGATGAAGCATAGTCTTGTATACTTACTAGGTGGCACTGGAAGCTGCCAAAATCTGAGGCTATATTAAAAACTATATCACTGATTGATGGGTTGGATAGTAATTTGTGTTGATTTGAACCATGTAACTATACTCGGCTAAAACTGCACTTTATCATGAGTGATTAGATAGTTACCCTGACGTGATATTAAGGTGGAAACCATGATTGAAAATCACTTGAGACCATAAGTTGGCGTGTTAAACATTAGTCGCATGCTATGGTAATACGGGGTGATATGAAAAAACGTTGATATAAATAGGTTACTGTGTCTGTATAGAGATAGCTAAAGGCTATTTTTACATTCACATGTTTATAGAAATTTAAGATATTTTAAAAACTTAAAAGTCGAAGGACAATGAGTAGCCAGAATAAAATAGCCACGAAAGACCAACAAAAGGTTGAAAACGAAATTAGTAGCAAGCCCATAGCTACGGAACACCTAGAAGATACACCGGTTGTCCGCAGAGCACCTGAACGAGTGGAACCGTGTTGCTATGATCAAAGTTTGGTTGCGGATGCTGAGAAAGTAGATCAGAGAAATGTACTAAAAATGCTATGCTATGTACGTTTCAATTTAGATAATCCGCTTCCTATCCTGAAAACCCAGTTGAACGAATTAAATTTGGATCTGACTATTTTTACAAAACATTCGCTGTTGTTCATGCATCTACAACACCAAATATATAACGTGCTCAAACACTCCAATTATTGTAAATATTCCTCTTTGATTTTGTTGATGAATAAGATATGATTTTGTGTGGCAGATGGAAATAATGTGGGATATATTGGAAAACACTGAGCATAGTCAGGGAACTTATCCTTTACTGGTAGACTTAATCAGCAACCAGATTCAAAAATGTAAATTGTGTTACAGTCATAGAAGCTTCAGAAACATGTCACTGTGTTATGCTCAAGCCATCATTATGTCAACTTTCGTTTGGAGAAATATCTTGATCATTTGTCAAATAGCTTGTATGTGATAATTGCACGCATTTTAGTGAAAATGCTTATTTATATGTTCCGTTTACAAGAGTATAACCAGATTTGAGTTATGCATTTATCACTGTATATGGTGTTTAGTATATGACCAGAAAGAAAGAAACAACTCGCCTAAAGCCAATTTATCGATCTTATTGTTCTGCCAGTTGCCGACTTAATGACAAATAAAGACAGTCGCTTACTGACAACAAGTTTACGGTGACTTCGTGACATGAACAAAATGAAAGTGAAGTAATTTTGTACATATTTTGTGGTCTATTCGACAATGACCGTTAAAAGAGGATAACGCACAGTGCAAAATTCCTAGACAGTGTATGTATATAAATACTATGATAAAAACGCTCACCCTTGCCTCAGAAAAAGAGTAGTGATGTAAATATCAGAAATCTTTCTTTCTGCACAGAAACTATAGACCAATATAAAAATCATGTTTATAAATTTGCAGAAGATTAGACTAATGCGGAAGCTAATGTGAAGAGAACCTTGATGTGAACTAGAAAAGAAAAATAGATAGCAATTGCCATACCAGTGATGTGATTTTTCGTAAAAACTTTAAATGATCGTGTAGAATGCTAATTTAGGAACAAAACCTAAATTGTAAATTTTGAATTTCTTGAAAACGCCGTAAATGTATTACAAATAGTGGCTGCATCTCTGATGGTCATTCCGTCGGGTACTATAAGGTTAAAAGGACGTAAAGCAATATTGGAGATTGTGAGATACTGTCGAAAGAACAAAAGTGCTATTGCATTTATTAGCCTGATAGATGTTTTGCTATCTCTGAGATATCAGTATTTTGACTGTAATTTCGTGGTGGTGAAAAGTTGTTTTTGCAAACAATGTGTTATAGTCACTTTGTTATTGGTAATGTCGACGTCTAATTCTTTTCTTCCATTCTCTCTTTAGGGACGAAAATAACAGGAATTAAGGTCGTGTTTTAAATTAAACAGAATTTTGAAAAGGTGATGGATAAAATATATGAAGAAACCGTGGAAGCAAACGCGATAGGCCATCACACTTTATGAAAATTTTGAAACAATGATTATTTGATATGACTACAAGAAAAGTGGAACTATTTTACTGTCCTGTATTCAAGGGTTCACAAGTACCCACAACTGAAGAACTATGACGAAAGATTATTAACTACTTTATACATCGTCCTGAACTCAAACCTCAGAACAGCGAACCTTGGTACTGTTCCAAAGTATCCCCTGGTTTCAATCATGAAATTATGGAGTTACCTTATCGTGTCACCGAAACCATTGAAGAAATCTGATTATTCAGCTGGTACCATTTGCTATTCAAGCATAGAATTGTACAATTTCCGAAAAAGAGGTAGTCTTCTTCCTGAAACCACTGGAAACTCACCCAAAAGATTTAAACTGGTGTGAACAGACTGACTGCATCACACCCGCCAGACCATAGTATTTTTACAAAAGGAAAGGAAATACCTCAATCCTTGTTATTCATTCATCTATACGTATTATGGACGATTATGTGTTTATACTATTCTACATCAGTTTGATACGATTCAGATATCATTCATTGTGCTTGAATCAGGAAATTTTTTTATAAAAACGGTGATCCGAGCTCTGTCAAACCTTGTTTTCACATTAATTAATGATCTCGTTGTGCACTTATGCGCGAGCATTTAAGATTAATCAAACAATTGCAGTCAAATTGTATATAACGTCGATAAAGGATCTGGTCACAATTATCGTGAGTTATTCCTACTTTTGTATTTTGAATCGTGCTTCTTGATGATGCAATGCGTATTGAAATTATACTCGTGTACAAAACAAATATGAAACCTTGTGGTTTTGATTCTGTCTACTCAGACAGCCAGCCGTAGGCTGAATAGCATGGTAAGAATGTACACTAGAGTCGTCAATGGTTGAATTCTTATTATACCAAAAGCTTTCAGGAAAATTTGATGTCAAAAACCTTCTAGACTTTAGATATTCTTTTCACTGAGGAGTCTATAGAATGAAAAAAGAGACTTAGTATGATTGTCGACTGGTCATTTTCGATTCAACCATAATATGAGATTGCGTTTGAACCATCCGTAGAAGCTCGAGCTGATCCCTATAAAAGTTCTTCATTACAAAAGTTGTCTTTTCAAAACTCCGATAAGTCCTTGTAGGAAAAATAAAGTGCTTATCCTGAGGAAAAAGGTCAGCTATTTTGGATTTGCATCCTATCAAATAAAAACTGTACGAAGCTTATATAAGTACATGAATTTTGATCAATTTCGAATTGTTGCTAGCATCATTTCATTATTGATTTCAGTCCACGGACAAGTAGTAACCCTTTAAATTCGATACCAACTGGTTTTCAACGCTTCAGTATTTTGAAAATTAAGTTAAGAATCATTTACCTTAACCTCAGCCCATCATAAGTTCTTTACAAAAATTGCAAGCAGATTGTAGGAAATTTACGATTGAAAAACTTTTTTAGTGAAAAGATCACACATGAAGAAATAAAGACACAGGAGATAAAGTACAGACAAACCGCGACTAAGGAAAATTATACTTTGACCCTGACATTCAACGAAATTTTGGAAGATTTGATTTGCAGTCAGACCAGATTTCTAATTGAGATTTTCCAGAAGGCTTGAAATCTCATGATATTTAGCCGAAAATAGATACAGTGAAGACATTTATAAGACTGACCACAGGAGGAGATATGATTGACATACTAATGTCAGAAAATTTGGGTACCATTTATTCGAAAAACAAGTGTGAGACTACACATTGTTAAACTTTGAAATAGATCCTTAATTGATTTAAAATCCCGATAATTTCTCCTTGCTTAAGCTCATAGTGTTAGAATTGTGAGAAATGGAATAATAACTTTTCATTCAGCAACATAATTTTCATAACCTCTTAAGACAGCGACTTCGTTGGGCTGGAAATCGCATTATGTTAGAAGTTTGGATAACCCTGTATTTGATTAGAGCAGAGATGACGAACACGTGGCCCGCGGGCCACAAATGGCCCACGAAAGAATTTTGTGTGGCCCGCGAAGCATTCGGGTGAGACCACGGCAGTCTTGAAGTTTCTTTAACCCGCTTCTACTCTTTGTGATGCGATATTGAATAACGCACATATCATGCATGAATCGTAGAAACTGTTGTGTAAATCCATACAGTAACCATCAATTCAGGATTCAACTGTTTATTCATTGTTGCGTAATAAAATATACTAATAATAATTTAACACCATGAGCCTGTTGCTGCTTCAGTACAATGCAGTAGTAACTAGTTGAGTGTAAGCTTAGCTTGCCTTACAGTAGTGAATACATAAGCTTGCAGTTTTTTTACAGGTTTTAT
>Ga0210059_1014784_pt1 | contig 11482 bp, 8 predicted proteins | sample Ectturendosymbi2_FD_188042 | JGI IMG/M metagenome (GOLD analysis project Ga0210059, IMG submission 188042) | Ecteinascidia turbinata endosymbiont from Florida, USA - Sample 2 (SPAdes) (version 2) | ecosystem: Host-associated > Tunicates > Ascidians > Unclassified | place: Key West, Florida... | reverse complement strand
AAGTTTGCGAGACGCTCGCTCATCTTGGGCATTAACTTGTTTTCTGGTATTTAAAAGCATCAGTAGCTTTGATCGATTTCTCGACATCGCTTATTAGGCGGTTCGAACAAGTCAGCAAACATTTAGCCACTTACCCCAAGCTTTGTATATGATTAAGCAATGAAACGCTGAGAGGAAATTTTTGTTATGTTCGTGAAAAATGAAAGCTGGCCGACGACTCACTCCTTTATTGCGTTTCGTTTCACAGCAAGAAAATCTTAAACGTACAGTAAAGCAGTTTAAAAGCTCTTCTTTTCGCGAATCTGGCTGTCAGCATAGAGTGGTTTCATTTTTATGGAAGAAAAGCATTTTCAGCCAACCTTCAATTGGTGTGCCTAGTTTTTGCACGCAGTTGTCGATGGAATGCAATTCCTAAGGTTATTTTCATGCATTTGCAGAACGCAAGTAGTTGAAACTGAAACCGTTTCCTCGAAATCAAACCAACCTGCTGTTGCCTGCTATAACAACGACAAAGGTCATTTATCGGCCAACGCCGCAAGCTTACCAGTACGAAAAGGAAAAGTCTGCGACGACAACGAGAAAGTTTTCAAAGAAGAGAACAGCAATTGTGAAGAGGATTTTACCATGCCCGGCGTAGAAGTTTTAAACTGCCCAAAGCGTATCATGCGTGATTTAGCGGAGCCTGTTTTTGATGTCTGGACCTTAGACCGCGATTCGATGGTGGATCATATAGAGTGAGTAGCCTGATCTTTAAACTAAATTTAAATGCTGAAAATAAATTGATAAGCCCGTCAGCCTTTGCTGGTTTCTGTACGGGATAAAAATGTTCGTATATGAATCGTTTACAATTTGAGGTTTTTGTTTGTCACAACAGACACGTTTAGCCGCTACAGCTCATTACGCCACGCTTCGTATTAGTTCGTAAGTGTCGTGATTCACCAGGTTAGGCAATTGACATGCAAACTTGTATTTGTAACCAAAACCCCATAAAAATTGAAATGGACATCTCACAAATGCAACAAGTAGTTTGTGATTCACGGGTCATATAGTCTCTATTCGAATCGGGGTTTATGACCCGAAACCACAAGAAAGATCTGACGAGGTGGGCTAAATGCGGTCACACATTGTCTCGTCTTTCAACATCGAAAATTGCCAAAGAACTGTTGACTGAAAATAAGCACTGGCCGCGATTCTACACGTATAAGGGCATGCAGGTTGAGCTGATTAGATCGTTAAGACGACGCTCCATGGCAGATAACGCGACGTGAAAGACGCCTCAACACTGTAGGTCATGATGTGGTATTTACGAAGAGATGGATATAAAAAAAGAGCTTTGAGATGCCGAGTAGCTATAAGGCGGATGGCCACAGAAACGCAAGTGACGGTGCACTGTTATGTAGTGAGCATAAATATTAACGAATTAAAGCTTTATTATGCCCAGTTTGTTTAGCAACAAACACAAAAGTCGTATTACAGAAAACGCCTTTAAAACGCTGCTCCTTTACCTTAGAACAAGTCATGCTTTGCGACCAGGAAACGCACATTAATTTAGGTTCTGTTGGTCATAAACTGCATGCTTCCAACATTCATTTTAACCTGCCTTTCCGTTTTCAGGTACATGTACCACGACCTTGGAATAGTGCGAGCGTGGAGGATTCCGCGCGCAACTTTGCGAATGTTCCTTCTCGGGGTGCGTGAGAGATACCAAGACAACCCCTACCATAACTTCACGCACTGCTTTTGTGTTACTCAGGTAAGTTGCGTCAAAAACAACTAAGGCGAACACAGCAAAGTCTTGACGACATCATGAATTGTTTTACCAGATGAAAGTAGTGCAGTTTCTTGTTTAACGACTTTCCAGTAGACGTCTTAAAACATGAACTCCTTTTTGCCACAGATGGCGTACAGCATGCTTTGCAAGCTGCGTCTTCGCAATGCGATCTCGGTTGACCACATGGGCGCATTGCTGACAGCGGCTGTTTGTCACGATGTCGATCACCCAGGCCTCAACAATTCCTATCATTGCCATGCTCGGACGCCCCTGGCCATTCTATACAACTACAAAAGCATTCTTGGTAAGCACAAAATTACTCTACCTTTGGTCTTCGAAATGTGCAAGCATGACCCAAAATTGGACCTCGGAATGTTTTTTTAGTCAGATGTGCATTGCATGTGATGATTGCATCTCGTTTCAGAACAACACCATTTCGCGGTCACGTGCCGGATTTTGTCCAATAAAGAGCGGAACATTTTCCGGAACGTGAACAATCGGGACGAAGTTTTGACCAATGTGGGAGAGCTGATCTTGGCCACGGACTTAGCGCGACACAAAGACGTGATGGAAGCTTACTCCAGAAACTTGGCTGTTGGCTTCGACTTTAAAAATAGGTTAGTTTGAAGGTTTGTCCGAACATGACAACACTGTTTGTTGGACCGCTATAATGGAGAACGATAATAGATTAAAATTACATCACGCGTTCAAACATGGCTGCATGCATCAAGTTACCTCAACATTTTCTTTCTGTATAGCTTGTTACACTGTCGCTGCACGTCAATAATTCGGCAGAGATTGCTTACATTGTACTGGCGCAAACAAGACGTAATACAACGAGCTATAATGACCTGTCAATATTGACGCATCGTGCGCAAACGTCAACTTATTTTTGTCGAAAATATTATTCAACTCTCGTTGCCTAAAGTCTCACATAGCTCTTCTGTGCCGTTCAACGCAAATGCACTGTTTGCGTTTTGTGTACTTTGAAGTACGGTTGGTGACTTAATCCTTGGCTGCCGGAAAAACAACGCCTCTTGTTTGTGCCGCAAAATGTCGAAAATAATTAGGGCACATGTGATTTTTCTCCCAACTGCACATTTCTGGTACAAAAAGCTTTAACCCGTCCGCGGCATTAGCAGCAGGGAAAACCCACAGAAAAACTTTTGTTTAAAATTGAACGGAATAAGTCGCAGCTGTTTGCAAAATGGAATTCTAAAATGATTTTTGGTCATTTCGGCAGTGATCATGTGATGAGCGTGCTGAAGATCATCATAAAATGTGCGGACGTTTCGAACGAAGTTCGTCCTGAAACTGTTGCAACACCTTGGGTCGACCGGCTTTTCGCAGAATATTCTGAGCAGAGTGCCCGCGAGAAAAGAGAGCGCCTTCCAGTCACGCAGTACATGGATCCAGATTTGGTGAGTTGGCATGTTAATTTAAACAGGCGTTTGCTTTGCTAGTTTTGATCCTCGATAACAGTAATGAAATATTTGCTGTATGCTTGTTCGAATCAAAATGAGATTTGTCCCACCTCTCCGTAAAAGTTTCAGGCTCCCAACAGTCTTTGCCGTTTGTGGTCGGCGACAGCAGCAGCAATTTTCCGGGAAACACCAACGAAAAAAGCGTTATATCAAATTTTTGTGCAACAGGTTCTTGACAGGCATAACAAACCTATCCAGGAGAACAAAACTTTGTGTTCTTTAGACGTTGAAATGTCACCATCGATGGTCTCAGAGTTTATATTTTTTACTTAAAACAACGCTTCAGATTTGCACAAACGCAGTGCTAATCCAAAAAAACTGCAATTCTTTTGATGTTCTTTGTTTCAAATTCGTTTCTTGATATTGCTGCTGTTCATATCTGACGCTTTGAAGGAGGCCTTGATACGTAGTGGAATCGGTCGGGTCTACCATTTATCGAAGTCAAGATCGCTTCGGGTGCGGATTTTCACAACAAAGGATTGTGTCGAAACGCTGGCTTGTAATCTTCACATGCAGCTTAATTTGATGAATCCACTGGCGCATGTACGCGTAGCAGCACGTCGCCTTTGGGTATCAAGCTATTCTTTACTAATCTTGATCTGTGGCTTGCAATCACAAATTGAAACTCCGCTTTCACAAACAGGTTGTGAAACCGTTCAGCGGAAATGACTGACGTAATTTAACGTTCGGAAAATGCAGTGTGATAAAGAGCAAACAGATGTGTTATTTCTAGACAACACGAGAATCTTGGAAATGAAACGCAGAGCAATGTTTTCGGTCATTGCACTAGTCAGCAACACTGTCATTGGTGGCGCAGTATTGTGCTTACAATGACAAGGCGTGTGCAGACTGTTACTGCAAAAGATTCAGATGGTCTACGCGCAACCGTTAGACGCAAGGCATGGCAAAACAGCAGCAAAATCAATAAACGAACACAGCGCTGGAAAACTGCTCTCTTCGTATTTCCCGCAAACAGCAGTGCGGTGCGACTGCTCATTGCGCATCAACAGGCATTTGATGAAACAATACGAGGGAAAACGTCAAAGTTATCAGTTGGTGTTTCTGCGTTCCTGTACAACAGGTTCTACGCAAAACGATTGAAAAAGGATTTAACAACCCGCATTTTATATTTTCGCTCGCAAGTGCGAATCAGTGTTCCCTGACGGAAGCGCGGTTTTGATGTGCCGAAATGTTAGCCATCGCCCCATCGGTTGTGCGTCACATCGTCACAATTTCATCCGTTCGACAAGTTCTCCATGTGACACTTGGCCGCATTGTTTGACTCTTTTGACGATAACAGCTTAGTCAAACCAAGGGTTAACAACATAATTACATTCCCTTTTCACAATGTCCCTCCGACGACAAATGTAAGTAGGGAGCGCGAAATCGGAACCACGTCGCTGCAGAAGTTTCACGATTACCGCGAAAACGAGCTTCCGCGTCGATGTAGAGCTGTGATGTTCTGACATGTAGCAGAGCCAATCAACTCTATGTCACTTTCAATTTGTATTATTGGCAAACCGGCAATTAGATTCCACCGCAAGTCTGAGCTATACGACAAGTTGACACCGATATAAGCGAAAACGTTACAGTGTTAGCGCATGCCACCTGTGTCGCCGCTTGTCAAGTGCTGAGAATGCGCGATTCCAGATGCCCATCGCAAAAAAACACTTCATCACTGCAGAGGTCTTCAGCCAGAGCTTGTATTTTATCTGGTAGTTATACACTAGCAAAAACGATCCCTGTTGAGCGCCAGCGTTATGCTGAATGCAAGTTGTCAGTTAATTTCCTAACAATGGGCTTGAAACTAAAGTTCAGCAAATATGTGTTTTTTATTAGGTTTGACGTTAGTTATTGATTTTGTTGAAGAAAGGCAATTTAAGGCAATCCTATTATTTATCGCAGGTGAACGTCGCAGAATCGCAAGAGAACTTCATTCGTGGCATCATGCTCCCGATGTACAACCAGCTGTGCAAGCTGGTTGTCGACGCGAGGCAACTTTACGTGAACCCGATTTACGAAGCGCTGATGAGATACGAAGTGCAGTCGATACGAGAAGGAGGAATATGAAGGTCGTGCTACAAACACGCAAAAGAACTTCTTGTGTTTCCGAGTCGCGACTTGCGCTCCCGGACGGAAACGTACTCAGAAGAATTTTGCTGATGACGTCGCTTTAGGAGCGCCACTCGATACAAGAGACCAAGCAACACTTCCTCCCACTGTTACCTTTCAAACGATAGCATTTTGCTGGAAGAAGACCCACCTCTATTGATGTTGCATGTCAGGTCTCTCTGCTTCCGAAAACGGTCCAATGAAATGGCTCATTAGTCCTTATGTTTTGTGTATGTTCTATGCAAGATGCGTCTACTGTGTACAAATGCAGCAAGTAACTTCAGCGCTTGCCGCGCTGCAGAGCGTCATACCTCGGTTATTGCTTTCGCTTTTATAATTCAGCAAGTTTTCATCAAAATTTTTGTCTTCTAGCAGACCTTTGCAAGAAGCGTTTCCTTTACTGACATCACTAGTAAACCACAAAATTTAGTTTTCTACAGGAAGTACATTTACATTTGTTTGGACACAAACGCTTGCCTTCATTTGGTTTCATGCAGAAAAGTGACGAAGCAGATTCCCTCCACTTGTGTCACTGTTTCGTTCCACAGCAAGTTGTTTGTTACTCTGCAACAATTTCTTGTCTGATGCTTGTCTGTGAGCATCGATAACCACCAAACGAAGAGCCCTCTTATAAGTGACGAGATAAATTTTGCCATATGCAGTGAAATGGCAATTTCCCGCAACAAATAGTGCGTATACAATGGATATCATATGGCCTCAGGAACTATTGAAGAAACAGTACAACTCGCCCCACACAAATATTTACCGTGGGGGATAATGTTCAGCTGGTTTTCAGGAATTGTGTGGGTAACCACGAGATTCATGCATTCCAGTAGTTTACTTGCGTTTCGGATGAAGACAATTCTTCAAAACTAATGGTTTTTGCAGATCCGAATTTGAGTATGGGGAAACATATTTGCATTGTAAAAGTGGGTGACAGATAGCTGATAAGCATGTTCAGTGGATATGGTCTCACAGCACTACCGTCCATTGTTGTGCATTTATAATGGATTGAGTTGCTAACACAGCACCTGCGGTGTGTTATTCACTTATCAGTGGGCATTGGAGAAAATTTTCACCTAATTACTTGACTGACCTTTGCCGACCGAATTTTTTTGACCGATGAGCTCGGCATGACTTTTATCTTGTATTTTGTTTCGTTACATTCAACTCACGAGCCCTTGTGTGTGAAAAACATTTAGCAGAAGAGGCATGATCGGTAAGCTTTGTTTCAAAAAAGATCAGAGAAAGCTGTATCGTACGATTCACTGTTGTTTATTATGTGTATTTTGCCGTTTCATGCTTTTTTGCTACTTGCAGGTTGTCCGATTTCACTGCGTTTAAATTTTTAGTGAAATCTTTTTTTGTACGTTGTATTCTTTCTTCTGTCTGCTGTATTTTACGTCAACTGAAGTTGTATGCGGATAAAAATAATAAATATTTTTGTAAGTGCTTTTCTGGCATTTTGATGAAATACTTAGGAGAAAACTTCCAGCGAACTTGGTTGAAGAGAAATATCATGCAAAGGCTAGAAGGCAGTTCATGCTGAATACAGCCGCAGTGAGGGTATTTAAGAAATGTGCGGTCTTAATTACATGTCTCCGAAAAGCCAATGGTATGCTTGGACAAACAATGAAAGTTTTAAAAGATGGCTCATCTCTAATACGTGAGCAGTGAAAAGCTCAAAGCTTCCAAGAAAAACAGGATCAGATTAGATAAACAGCACGTTGAAGCGAAGGCGTTATGGAGTGTAAGGCAGCCAGATTACAGATATCTTTCACTAAAAATAAACAAGCTTCAAATTACAATAATATGCCAATGCCCACCTTCTGAATTGCAGTTCCAAAAACAAAAAATTTAAATGACATGCAATAGTGAGCCAAATGAATGAAAAACAACATTTTTCCTTTACACGCACCATTTCGCTGGAAAATTGTGACTGTACGTTACTTGGTCGATGGAAACACCCGAACACTGTTGCCACTAGAAACCAATCCTGCTTTTATTCCAACACAAACACTGCATTCTATCAATTCCGAAATGTTAGTTGCCTGTTAAAGTGGTATTGGAAGCATTCTAGTGTGACATTCATCTAATTTGCTGCAATCTGAAAGCGTTATGCGATTTAGACAGCTGAAAAAAGTTGGCTGAATGGAGCAAATAAAGGGGAATATAAAACCCTTGCATGCTTTGCTTTAAAGAACATGATTAGTCACAAAATGTTTTGCTTGTACCGAAAAATAAAAATGATTTTTTCGAGATTAATTTCTTTTATCTATTTGGTGCAGCCAAACTCCAATAATTGACATAAGACTCACTCAAAATGTGTTTGAGTTTATCTGATGTTAACTCTTAAATTAAGGTACCAAGTAAATCTTTTACTAGATTAATTTTCACAACATTTCAGTCAATCGTGATGATAGATCTGAACAGTCAGTGCCTGATCAGCAATAGTAGCAAATGTAGCAATTGCTACGGGCCCAGCGCTTTTGGGGGCACCGCAGTCCTTTGTGTGAAATTTGTTCTTTATTATATGCAAGGGTGGATATTAGAATTTAAGTGACCGAGGCAAACCCTCAGAAAGGGGTTCTATATATTCTACAGACGCTATACAGGAACTTTATTCACTGAAAACAAGTTTTTCTTTGGAAATTTGCTTCTGCGTGAAAGTACATTTCACATTGTAAATTGTTTGAAGCCATTTGATTTTAAATTGTTCTTTGTCAACATATTAAAATTGTTGAGGGGCCCCTTTTGACACATTTGTACATAACTTTGCTTTGTTTTGACAAACATATGACTTGCTTAAGAGCTTACTAAATGCGGCTCTAGAGCAGTGGTTATCAACCTTTTCGCTGAACGGAGCCAAATCCAGACTTACAGCTTTGTTAGAGTGTTGCACTAAAAAGATTTTAACACAGGTCAATCGACACTGCTCTAGAGTGATTAAAACGTTTTTTTCATTGCAGAACGAAGTCTGTGACACAAAATATTAGAGATTTTATTGAAAAACGTTTGAGGGCCGCACAAAAGGTATTTGGGATCCGCATGCAGTCCTCAGAATAGTGATTGGGAACCACGGTTCCAGAGTGATTAATAAGCTTTTTAACAATATAATGCAAAAACTAAGTGCGAAACTCTCAAAAGGGGGCCCTCACGGCATCTCTATAAAGAGGACCGCCTCATTCGCCTCCCCTAATATCCACCCATGATCATATATGATAGAATATATTTAAAAAAACTCATTGGCAGCCCTGGATTTGGGATCCATTCACCAGCCTTTGGGTAGTGTACTTGGAGTCTTCTTTTACAAATGTGGGAAATGATTTGCGCACTTGTGTATCTCTCATAGTAACCAACTGCAGTGGAGAACGATCATTTTCTAATACGTTGGTAGAATGAACAGAATACCATTAGACAAAACAAATTGAACAGCCTGTTTGTAAAAAGTATAGACCATGAAATTCTATGTGAACAAGGCATTACCACTATCAAAAAAATTCGCTATGGCTGCACTATCTTGTAGATATAGCAATAATCAAATTTATTGATGAGCCTAGAAGCATTAATTACTGTCTCTGCACTATATTTGTGAGCTGTACAGTAATGTATTCTTACTTGGTAAAAAGATACGAACATACAGTTTTGGTAACAAAGATATGCCGCCCTAATGTCCATCATTTGCTATTTAGGACCAGGTTTTTCGTGCTACGAAATTCAATATGCCTAATGGTAGTCACATGGATGCCCACATAATTTATGATTTAACAGTTTTTCACTTGTTCAACTGTATTTTTAACTTAAAGCCCCGCGCTGTTAACATGCTACAGGACCCGCGCCACCTTAATCCGGTACTGTGAACAATATCTGTCGTTTCTCAATCCTGATGCTAGCTTTGAACCTACCTCTAAGAAGAGGGTTATTTCAGGAGAAAAGGCTGTTCTACAAACTCCATTCATGTTTAGAAAACAGTATTTAATCCTGAATCGCAAAACCACTGCTGCATTATAAACGCAATGCTGCTAAGTATATTCCACGGATGCCCTTCCAAGTTGCGATCAACAAAAATACAAGCGACGCCGAGCTTCTCAGATAATTTGTTTGGACTTTTTATGGTATGATTGCTCTGCACTTGAATGAAGGTAGGAAAATCCTTTGTCCCATTTTGGGATTGCTCTTCGAATTTTGCATCCCGGCCTCTTCAACAATACGTGGATGCAGCAGATGCATATGTGTTTCAATGTATCGTGTACCGTATTCCTAACCGATGATTTTAGATATTTTCTGTCGGTGACCGTGACTCGATGCAAAGTACTTGTTTGTGAACAGCAGAATATTAGACATGATGCTAACTTACTTAGAGGGAATGGTCACTTTTACTTGTTTCTTCCTGCAAACACTGAACGCTGTTATTCGACGTTTTTCTGCACTGAACCATTTTTACTCTATTTTGCTCTGGCTTCACATTCACGTGTATTGGTAGATACAGTGGTGTGAGCCTTTTATCTGCATTGCTTCGCCGTGGCAACCTCAAGACGTTAGGTAGCTTGGTTCAAGACTGACCCCGCGCTGCTGCAACAACTCGTTTCACCAGCACAACATCAGTTCTTTACATCACGGTCTCTGCACAGGCCTAAATTAGGAATTAGCGCCCTACTCTGCAGTAGTGCTGTAACAAGTGTTACGGGTTAGCTAACAACAGTGTTAAGAATGTGTCTGTAACCCTATGGTTCTGTCTTCAATGCAGTTGCAAAAAAGTGTCTGTAACCCTGTGATTTCGCCGGCTTCAATGTCTTGTACTACGTTCTGTATTGTCTGTTTTTATCAACCTGCGTTCTGCAGAGTGTGTGTGTTTATACTATGGACTTCGTGTCTGCTATAAACAAATAAATTAAATTAAATATACATATGCCTACCCTCTATATTGCTTGATTTCACTTTTACATGCTCAAAATCACATTTATGTAGATGTAAATAACAACTTGCTAAATGTATTATATACATCCAAAAAGTTGACAATTTAATATTGTCTTAATTACCTGGTTGAAATTACACCATTTAACTGCAGCAATGATGTCTTCCAAGTCATCTGCATTTAGATCATTCCACTGTAGTACTCCTAAGTAAAAATAAGGAAGAAGCCATCGAAAACTTTTGGCAGTAAACATATCCAAAATAATTTTCTTTGCAGGCCGTACACAAACAAAATGATCGCTTCTCTCATATTCTGTGTCTACTTCTTTGGCCTTTTGTAGCATATTGTTTAGTTTTGAACATGCTGCAGCAAGAATGCAGGCATGGACATGGAATTCTTCACCCTGCACTGATACAATAACATCACAAAACTTTTGATCCAAACACTGTTGGTAAAGGTGTTGGAGTCTTGTTTGCAAAATTTCTGTCTGCCACTCCATAGATAAATCCATGTATGTGAACAAGTCTGTAATTTCACTAGCTTTAAGTCAAACAGAGTCAAATATCAGATTTGATTTATCCAATTTTCACAAATTGACCTGAGAAGTCAAACATTGAAAATGACCACTTGTAAGTCTGAAAATGGATGTTATTCTTGAACTTCCACAGCATAACTGCACATAAGGAAGTTACAGCTGAGGAGCAGAGCAACAAATCTTTACAAAACTTTTTACATAGTTCTTTTTATTTTATCCAAAGTCACACGTTTGAAGTTGATACAAATCATATTTCTACTTAAGATTTAAATTAATTTAAAACTTTGTGGCATTTTAATAGAATAACTTTTGAATAAAAAATACATGACATGCAAAGTTTATCAATAGTAATAAATTGCAACATTGCATAGCTTAAATCCAACTGGTTCACAGGTGACTAGTTCACTTAAAACATTACAATTATTAGCAAACAATGATTTTTCACAGAATCCAGACAACAACCACTGAACAAACAACCACTGAACAAACAACCACCTAAGGCAATTACCACCTGGGACAACTGCTACCTAAGACAATCGTCATCCAGACAACTGCCACCTAGGACAACTTCCACATGTCCAAGACAACTGCCACCTGTATAATTACCCCTAGGAAAACTGCCACCAACCACCCCAGGGTTGTAGTGGGCAGGAACGCATGGGGAT
>Ga0210059_1014783_pt1 | contig 11483 bp, 11 predicted proteins | sample Ectturendosymbi2_FD_188042 | JGI IMG/M metagenome (GOLD analysis project Ga0210059, IMG submission 188042) | Ecteinascidia turbinata endosymbiont from Florida, USA - Sample 2 (SPAdes) (version 2) | ecosystem: Host-associated > Tunicates > Ascidians > Unclassified | place: Key West, Florida... | reverse complement strand
AAAACAGTTAAATGTTGGTGCCTGCCATTGACCAAGTGTTTTCAACTGTTCAAAACATCAAAAATCGTGCAAAAAATTAAACTAATGTTGAAAAAGCTAACACGAAAGTAGCAATCTGTGGCACCCGGCCCCGGCAAATTATTTTGATTGCCCCGGCCGGGGCAGGGGCCGGGGAAAAAATCCAATCCCCGGCCGAGGCCGGAGCCGGGGCCGGGGCCCCGGTCGTTCCCTAGTACCTATCGATCAAGTCAAAAACAACCTGAGCTAATCTTTTCTAATGTTGCTAGCTTACTGCAAACAAATCATCCATAATCAGTGCAAAACAGTGAGAAGAGCAGTTACTATCAACGTGTGCTAAAGGAAGAGTTCTTGCAAACTTTTCCTTTGGCCACCACTCGTGCCAAAGTAGTGAATAGCAGTAGCGGTAAAATGGTGATAGCTCGCTTCCGCATCCGTTATTTCTTTAAAAAAAGAACGGTGCTCCCGCTGATGCTACTGGAAAATTATCTCTCTACAGTAGCTTGCTTTATTAGTAGCTCGCTACTGCCCAGCTCTGTTCATAACACATTACATTCATATGAAGGTTGTCTGTTGTGAACGGCTCCGTTATGAAAGTGGTCTGTTATGAATGTGGTCTGTTATGAACTGGTCTGTTATGAACATGTTCTGTTTCGAATGGTCTGTTATGAGTGGTCTGTTATGAACAGGTCGATCTGGAAAGGGAACCGCTTGGCACTACCTTCACATCCTCGTCAAAGCACGCCTTTGTTGTAATTAGAAAGGGTGAGCAGCAAGTGCGCAAAGCTTCACACTGTGGCACCAAACAACATAAAATCCCACGTCGTGCTCATTCTATTCCTGCTTGTTCGCGCCACATGGGTGTTGTTCTTCATGCACACCCTGTTAAAATTGTCAGATTGGCCAATGTGACAGCACCTGCTGATGGCGAGAACAAAAAGAACAATGGATGCTGCAGTAAAATCGCTGATATCAGAAAACGAGCAGCTGATACTCGCAACTAATGAGAATATTTCTCAGAGAGTTATGTTTCTTGATGGAACTTCTCTGCCAGAAAATCATCAAAATTACAATGACAAAAGGATAACAAACCTTGGAGAGCCAGTTGAAGACACCGACGCAACGACAAAATGTTTCATAGTTAATCAACTAAGGAAGAGAACCTTTCAGGTAACTTCAGAAGTTGCTCAAGGGCATCTTAAAATGAATAACCACAAAATATATGGACTTGCGAATCCAACTCAGAACAAAGACACTGTTCACAAGCACTATACCGATTCTCAGGATGTATATCTTCAGGGTCTGATAACCAACCTCACAAGCCAGGTTGAAGCTCTGCAAACCCGTGTCGTCCGACTTGAACGATTGTCGCTCAGGGAATCAACTGAACCAGCTGAGGCAGCTGATACAGTTGCTCGTGAATGAGGAAATTTTTCAGAGTTATAATAAATGTATTGTGCTATGCCTGATAATATTGGAGATAAAAAGTATTGCACCCCTTGGAAGCAAAAAGTTTTAACTTATGACTTTTAAAATTACTCTTCGCTTGGAAAAGAAAAAACATTGAACGAAATCGAAAATGCTTTTAGTGTTTGGCAAAATGTTTGCAATTTGAATTTTGAGAGTTTTCGATGGTAGTCAAGTTATGAATATTGCATTTTTGGCAGATGATGAAAAGCAAAATGCGGAAATTAACTGTCCTTACATTTAAATAATAAAACATCTGGCACTTTGGCGCATGGCTTCTACCATGGAAATTCAACATTGTCTGGTGATTTGCATTTTGACAATGAGAGATGGTAAGACCAGAAAACAGTTTCAGGGGATGGAAAGTTCAATGTATTTTTAGTTGCTGTTCACGAAATTGGTCATTGCATCGGACTGTTTCACAATACTGAAGACAAAGACAGCATAATGCAGCCCATTTATAAGCCTGGATTCAGTGTTGAAAACAAGAACAATATACTTTCCGAATCTGACATTAAAACAGCGCAAGAAATGTATGGTACAGCAAAACATGTGATTGTTACGGCAATTTTTAACTCTAGTAAAGCAAAAGTTATGATTAAAAATATAAAAAAGGACTCAAAGACAAAAAGGGTTAAAATAATTTACACTTTGAAACCTAAGCACTTCAGCGAAGAAAATATTTCTGTAGAATCATTTAAAAATCTCTTGAAAAGACTGGATGACATGATTCATGCTGAATTTATTGCTGAGAATTTTGGGGTGGGTGATAATGCTTGAAAGCAGATTATGTTTATAGTCTTTAAGGCTAAAGACTGCGCATCTTTGGACAAAGCAAGGTCATGCAACTCAATACAGCTGAAACAGGCACAGACAGCAATGGAGCGAGCGAAGTCAGTACATCAGAAGCAATTGAGCATTTTATTCAAAAACGTTCACACAAATACATGAGAGCATGCAACATAATAAAGACTAATTTATACAACAAACAACAGAAACGTGATTGAATAGAGTTCAGGTATTTTTAAAAGATCTAGACTTTGTCCTACTTGCACCCGCCCCAAGCCTTTTTTCTCTTGTTAAGAAAACAAATGTTATATGGCACCACCTCAGGCATGAAATTACACCACAAATTTGTCTAAGGTAGCATCTCTAAGCAAAATAACTACACAACAACAAATTTCTCCACACAAATCTATCAAATTGTGTAATTTACAACAAATTATTTTCACTCTTTAGCAATGTTTTCATCCTGCAACATGTGTTGAATAAAATGGCGTCTTTCAAAAATTTCTGTGAAAGAGAGACCCAGCTGCTAAACTTTTGTACTGCTGAATATTTTACACTGAGCTGAAAACACAATTTTAAAACACTGAAGCATATTTTCATAAAATAAAAGTGGATCAACTTGCAGTTTCTGTTGTTTTTTCAACCGCTCTTCCCCACAATACCCTACTGCGGAATCAATTTAAGTCAACAATATCAACCACCCATCAACAGTTGGTTAATCAACTGAAAAAAATTGCAATGAGTCTAATAACCTTCCAACACTGAATTGCCCCCATCCCAAATTGATTTCAGCGCAAATTTAACATAACCAAATTAGAGAGCTAGTGGCTAAGCACAAATTTACCTCAACAGTATCTTAACCATTGTGAACAGGCTTTTTTGCGATTACCACCATAATTCTTACCTAATGAATTTTCATCAGAAGAAACACAGCTTTTTTGATAAATTTTGATCAGTTTGCAGGCTGCCAAGCTGTTGAAGTTTGGAGCACACTGCTTGAGTCGGACGTTGTATCAAAATCCCTGCTTGATTTAATGTGTCTGTAACCCTATGGTTCTGTCTTCAATGCAGTTGCAAAAAGTGTCTGTAACCCTGTGATTCCGCTGGCTTCAATACCTTTTACTACGTTCTGTTTTGTCTGTTTTTATCAACCTGCATTCTGCAGAGTGTGTGCGTTCATACTATGGACTTCATGTCTGTTCATAAACAAATAAAGTAAATAACTTAAATTAAAAGTCTCATTGCCTGAAGCTACCATCTTTTTCAAGCACACTCTGTGGCTTGGGTTCAGAACTGCTTGCGTGGCAAAACATTCCTTGCTTTGGAAGTTTCTACCACGTCACAAAGCAGCACAAAAAAAGTTATATTCAAGTTCACAAACAAGTGAGTCAAACGTGAAGCAGGCCAAAGCTGAAACAAGGTGTGCCCTTTAAAATTATTTCAGGCTCGACCGATGGCGTGTCACGACCACAAGTCAAAGCTCAAACGCAGGTTTGGGATACACAAATGCAGTCATACGTGACGCGCACCTGTCGTTGAATTCTGAACGCTTGAAATAGCCCTCTTAAGTTCTGATGACAAAACAAAATACCTTAGCTCACGGGCATTGGTAGGTTTCGACTTTCAGACAAAACCTCGACACAGACTGACAATGCAGCAGGGAGGGGAAACTGGGGACAAACAGAGGGACCCTGGGGAACAGAGCCCAAAGGCCTGAAAGAGTGCTTGTGACGTCATCAACTGTAGGCGCATTTCAATGATACGCTTGACTGATAAAATGGGCATTTTTGAGCGGTGAATATAATAAAAAAACAAAGAATAGAGCGGGACCTCTCAATCCCCGGTTCCTTACTACTGCCTTTGATTGACTTTCTAGCATATCGGGAGCGAAAGATATGGCTCATAGACCAAATATTGACCAAAACTTTTCTCCCGCAAAAGTCACTCTTGGGGGCATTTCACCGCAGGCAATAACTCTATGCTTATATAGGCCTAATGATAGGATGTTTATGTTATTTTTTGCTGACGTCAGCAATTTTGCCCGACCTCCCTTTAAGACCCGCAGGAGCCATTTAAATGACATATAATTTTTTTTAGTTTATCTGTTTTTGGTTGCTTTTCGGGACTTTGAAAGGTCCGAACGGGATTTCAGCATTCCTGGTCCTAATATTAGGGCGAAAAAAAATTTAAATTAATTTGGGAAATCCTCCAAAAGTATTGAGAAAGCTCCTTACCAATTAGCTGTTCTTTGGCCTAACTTTTGAACCAGAAACGCTAGAAACTCAATCAAGGTCTCTAAAAACGCGTATTCTGTCCTAGAATCAAAAAATACTGCGAGCCAAAATATTGGCGCGTGGGATCGGATGATGACGGCATATAATTAACCAAAAAACATGCCCCTGTCATGATCCCATTGGCCCAATCACCCCCAACCAAAGTAAAAAAAAATTTTTCTATTCTAAACTGCACAACGCGACTAGTCACAGCGGGGTTTGAACAGCTCTCTAGTTCTATCTTCTGCCGAGTTGTAGCAGGCCAAAGTTTGCCCTGAAAGGGCAAATTATACCTTTTCTGAAAAGTTTTGAATTACGCCAAAAACTGGGTTTTTCACCCATAATTTTGGCTGCAGATATGCTAGCAAGTCAATCCAGGGCTCTATAGACACGGATTTTGACCTAGTTTTCAACAATAATTTGAGCCAAAAGAGTGGGTCAATGGGTTGGGGCCCAGGGCCGGCTAAAGGTGGCCAAAATTTCCAAAGCATGCCTTCTTTGTGACGTCACCTCCAGAAATCTTCCCACCGAAAACGAAAAATTTTTGTTTTCGATTTTGACTATAAGACTTGCTGAATCCGTGGATGGTTTGGATAGCTCTCTAGCTCAACCGCCTGGCGAGTAATAGGATTGCAAATCTCTGCAAGATTTGGGTCTTTCGCGGGACTGAAAGGGTCAAAGATCAATGTTAAGTTGTTAGTCGAGATCTGTCTGCCACAAAGGCTGTCCTGCACGTAATGAGCATGTTTTACTTTTTGTACAAAATCTCTAGATTCCGAAAAGTCTTGCTCGAAATTTTGACACATGTGGAATCTGTATGAAATAACAAAGAAAATGATACAAAATATGTGCTCGTGGGTTGTGCGGAAAATTGTGTAAATTTGGGGTAAAACCAGTGCTGACCTTAAGCCAGTGCAACCGATGCGGCTGCATTGGGCCCCGCGCCTCAGGGGGTCCCGCGCCATGGTGTTTGGGGAGGTTGTTTATTATTGCCAGATAGGCTACTCTTTGCTCTCAAGAATCGTAGAAAGGCTTATTAATCTCATTGTTAGCAAATAATTATCTCGTTTGAATGAACGATGAATTACCTCTAATTGCTATCGAACGTTATCAAACTTGCTCAAATATCAATCTCATGGTGAGCGTTGTATTTGCGATCCACCACAGAATTTGGTTGTTGTTAGTGCCAGTTGAGACTGACGTAGATCTACAGCTACTGCAAACAAGGTGTATAGTGATTCACTCGCAATGAAGGTCAAGACGAGTGTCTCTCGTCTTAACTTTGGTGGCAGTTCTGCTAACGTAACGTTGTTCAATTCTCGAAATATTCTTCTGTTTTGGAAAGTTTTTGGTCGTTTGTGGGTAGTCTGTATTTTAATTAAGGCTTGCAGTTTTGCTTGATTGAAGGTTTTGACTCAGACTGATATTTTATTATTTTGTCAAAATAAAATTAATTGTACCACATTGAAAAAAACGACGAAAAATGAGAGGTTGGTCCAGTGGAGGCCAAAAATCTCATGCAAAGCAAGGAAAAATTTTGTGAAGTTTTCGCACCTAAACTTTCCTCCTTTCCTTCGTCCACAAATTGTTCGGTCGTATTTGTCGATCGTGCAAGTACTTTTATCATTTGCCGCTCCACCAAACTTTTATTGTTACCTATTTGCAAGCGTAAATACGTAGAAAAACCGCCACTTCAAACTCCATGCTGGTTCAGAAGATACTTGAAGCTGCTCTACTGCTTAACTAGGCAAGGAAAAAACTGCGAGTATCACCCAGCACACTTGTTCCTGTTTATCATTGAATTGGGCAGCTATATGTTAATATTTCATCAATCAAACATGCGCATTATATAATATGTTGCGTTTGATAAATATTTCTGCAACTGTGACGAGGTAGTTGAATAATTATCTTTGGGCGTTACTTTTCTAATTCATAAAAAAAACATTTTGCATCCCAAGTCCATGCATAATGAAGCATAATGTATAAGGCAACCAAATCTTTTGACCTAGATGTTAAAATTTTGACTTTATGATTTGCAAATTTGTACTTTATTTTGGCCTATCAATTTCCTGTGTTTTCAAGTGAAACGCGGAATACAAAGCATATATTAGAAAGCAAACCAATAGGTCAAAAACTTTTTTTCCTTTCAAATGAAACAAAAATCAACAGTGTGAAAAACCCAACGAAAATACAGGGATCAAACCGTAGACGAAAATCAATTTAAACGCACAAGAAAAACACCCAACGTCAATAAATCTGCTGACGTCACTGAGACGATTCTGCAATGTTATACTTCAACATCAAGTACCAGGCCTACCACGCCTAATGTACTTTCAGTCGTCCAGTATTGAACAAAAGAATAATATTAGGTCAGAAGTTGCAAAAATCCAGTATTACTGTATGTCAGAATTGCAACTAAACTTGCAAAAGCATGTCAATATGTGTTATAGTAGCTTTAAGAAAATGTAGATAAAGAGACAAACCGTGCTGCAAGACGGGGGCAGTGACGTACATGACAGCTACGGCCGTCACTTCCTGTCCCTGTATTCCTGACAAAGTATTTTGTGCTTGGTCGGGAATGCATAAACAAACTGAACTGAACTGCAAGAAATTTTGACCTAACGATAAATTTTGACCTAATGATAAATTTTACCTCATAACTTGGGAGTCGGTCATGGTATCAGAGTGAAATTTGGTTTGTGAACGTTTCATAAATTTTCCCAAAAGCAGGAAAATGTTGACAATATTGACTTTTGGTTGCCCTATTCCCAAATAATGAGTAAGATCTATATAAACTTGAGGCTATGGGGAGCTTTGGACGAATGCATGGGTTGCGCTTTTTTTGTGTATTGCGCCATAAAGGCGAGAGTTGATCACAAGCCAAGACGTTGCCTTCATGCAAGAACGCATCTGCGATTGTGGTCACCGAAAGTGAGATAAGCAATCAATTCATGTCAATATTGTTCTCCAAGTCAGTTGTTCTTCGAACGAAAGTGTCGTTCAACAAGTGCGAAGTAGTTGCATTATAACTTCAATTCGCTTGTCATTTCGGTTTGATTGACGTCACTTTGCACTTGTGCTCGCTGCTCCGTTGCAGAGTTCCCAACTTTCCTCTTGATTACGAGTAGTAGCGGTATACTGTCTAATGTCCACCACAGCAGCATGCTATTAGTCTTAAACGTGATCATAGCTGGGAACACATCATATGAGCAATGCTCACTCCCCATAAAAGAAACTGTTGTGTTATCTCGTAGCATACATACAGATCGACTCCAATAATATAATATGCTGTCTTTTTTATTTTCATATAGTTATTTTGCTAAAATTGTCCATCAAAAATGTCATAGGACGGTTGGTTGACCACGATGACCTAATAGCACCACTGCTCTATGGGGCCCCGCACCTTGGTTTTGCATTGGACCTCGCACCTGCTAGGGCCGGCCCTGGGTAAAACGGTTGATTTTCTGTTATTTGGGCCATGCTTTCGATGTTATTTTCTTTTTTTAGAGGTGTGTTTTGCATAGCCATGTCATTGTTTTTGTTGAATTAGGTTTCCAACCTTTCTGATATTGCTTTTCTGTCCATTGTAGTGAAAAATGTTTTTTTATCACCTCTTGACAATTCCGATTTTTTGACGAACTTCGCATCCAATCGTTAGTGCAACCTTTTATTGCTTTGAAGTGTGTAGTAATGGTTTAGCCCTTCCCCTTGCAATCAGTGGGTATTGCACATATGTTTCAGTCAGTGATAATCTTTTGCTTATCATTGGTTAGTGGATCTGAAAACTGCTGCACTCGTTTATGTGACTGATAATAATAATGTTATACTGTAGTAGAAGTACTATTTTGCATTTTTGGTAATCTTGATTTACTTTTAGAAGTTTCTCATAATTTTTTACGTCTGAGGTTGCCTGCAAAAGGCGGAGCTCCGTAAGTAGCGGAGCTTGGTTGTGGAGGTTTGATGACGTAACCGTTGTGGAAAAAAGTTGCGTTGCAAAAGGATTAAACAGAAAAAAAGCAAAGGAAAAATATTTTATTATTAGGCTACAAATAAATATCTATGCGCTTCCCCAAACATCTAATAGTAATATGGATGTTTGCGATGTTTAGAAATTTTATACATTCACAACTGTTGAAACCTATTTTTTGTCCCTGAACCGTTGTGAAACTCAGATAAGCAAAAATTATCAAACTCAAGAATAGACTTCATTTAGCGTAGTGTAATATAAAAAAACAAGCAAGTAAATTTGAAAAACAAGCCAAAATTGAGGTTTGACATAAACCTAAAAAAAAAGATGCAAAACATATGAATCACAAAGAAATGTAACAAATCACAAAAATAAGAAAAAATACAAAGAAAAAAAACATCAACATAACACAGATGATGGTGGGAAAGCAATAGGTGAAGAGATGAGGCATGTACAGAATAGATGAGCAGGTGAGGCAAGCATACAGGTGAAGGAAGTGGAAGCGAGCAGCAATTATAATGGTTATGAGGCAGAGAGCAGAGCAAGGCATTTTATCACAACATTTCATTACAAAACAAATAGCAAGGGCAGAAAACAATGTTTAATGTTTATACATCAAATCATGAAGAAATGTAAATTTGCCCACAGAGACCATAGTGGGCTGGGTTGCATGGATGAGTTGTTCTCAACCAGATCCATGGTATCATCAAATAAAGTTGAAGAGTCAACGGAGGGTATGAACAGTTCAACAGGTTACAGAGTAATATGAGCAGTATGAGTAAACATTGATTATTTATCCCAATAAGTTTTAGGTACATCAAAAACAAAATAATTTCAATAAGTTAGAGAAGTATTTAGTTCTAGGGTATAATAGTTTCATAAAAAGTTCAAACTTGTCTATGTGAACTAACCACTTCTTTCACAAATATCACTGGTGTCATGTCGTTGACACCGTCATTCAACTTTATATGATTGTGGGCCTAGAAATTAAGCTGAAGTCATATAGTCAATGTCTGTGAGGTCCTGGAGGTGGACATCACTTCGTTTGCTTCAATCCCCATATTCCAGCAAGGGTGCTCCTCAAAAGGGCAAATATGAGCTTAGTCGTTATGTATGTTATGACAGATGAATATGGCTCCCTGTGTTTTTCAGCTATTTTTCTGCCAGTCTTTTGTTGACTGTTGTATTCTGATGTCATCCCTCTACTTGTTGTGAAGACAAGGGGTTAAATGAACACTTCTCTATGTTAATCACTCTTTGGTTCTACGTACTTACCCTTCTCTTTTTCATGTTCTTGGTATAGGTCTGCCAGGGACTTTCCAGAATACGACTGTGAGGTAGGATGTGTGATCCTTATGTCAAAGAAAGTTTTCTCACAGCTATTCCACAGTCCTCTCGCAAAGATATCCAACTTTTGCATTGTTAGCAGTGTTGACTCCTTTTTCATAGTCATTCTCATTGATTGGTAGAAGTGTGGGTTCGGTCTGAACATCTCTACAGACCTCTTTCATTATTATCTGTGCCTCAGAGTCTCTCACAGAGTTGTGCATCATTGAAGTGTTGCCACACAGTTTACATATGAGGCTGTGATCCACAGACTTTGTCTCTCCACAGGCACAGTGGGTGTGTATGCCTTTCACCTTCCATCCATATCTCATGCAGACAGCATCAGTGGATTCTTGTTTGTTTAGTGCATATCCAGTCGCTTTGATTGGCAAGGCTGACAGTCAAGAAGATGCCCCTTTTTCCATTGCTCCTTTTATGAGTTGTTGTGACTCAGGGGTTATTTTCCCAAAAGTGTTTCACGGATGTTTTTGTATTTTTCTCACGTTGTATTCTGTTTTTCATGTGTCTGGTAAATGATTTTGGTGGTTAGTTTATTAGTTACCTGCGTGGAGTGTACGTATGCTGTTTTGACTGTTTCCCGAGGATCTGTCAAACCTAGCCCACCATGCCTGAGAGGAAGAGCTAGTATATTTGTCTTTAGGCATCACTATCTTCTCGTCCTACGAGAGCGAGAATCAATTGATCTCTCATGATGTTTTCAAGTGGTTCAAATAATTCACTCGCATCAGGCACTGTTTAGAATTGGGTCCATCTGGAAGATAATACTTTGGTGAACGCTGAGTATGCTGCTTGAATGTCTTTTATCCAACCCTCAACCTTACGTTTAATGTATTGTTCCCTGAATGATTCTGTCCCAATTACAGATCCAAGGAGGCACTCACCTTGGTCTGTGATTTTGATTCCATCTTTGAAGATTTTTGTGCGGATTGCATTAGACCACTGTTTTTTATTAAGAAGATTGTTTTTGCAGGTTTGGGGCAGTACCCAAAGTCTGGTCCATTGGCCTGTAGGTATTCCTACCATTTTTTCACACCTGCTAGTGATCCGACTGCTGAGCTACCATCCATATACCATATCTGTTTCCTTTCATCATTTGCAGTTTAATTGCTCAGTGCTTGTATCATTGGTCATGTGGATAGGGCATCCATTGCCATAGGTTACCTTGGCATATTATTTAGGCATACACTACCTTGGCATATTGTTTGATTTTACTTGACTTATAGCTGATTAATTTCCCGCGAAGATGTACGATTTCCCTGGAAGCTCCTTCCCAATTTCCATACTTTCTGCAGCCCTGAATGTTAGAAAGTCAACTGAAGGCTCATAAGTCCTGAATTCTAGCCTAGTTTCCAATAAAAACTTCAGACAAAAATTCCATAGCAGATTGGGGCCAGGACCAGGTAACCTGAACCAAAATGGCCTCAAACCTACCCCACTTATGACGTCACCCACAAAACAACTTTAAAGTTTTTTGAAATGCAAACTAGAAGTCTTGCCACATCTTTTCAGGGGTTGAACAGTTCTCTAGCTTAATTGCCTGTCAAATTATGGAGTTGCAAAGGTGCACAAAAATTGCAGCTAATGCTGGCACTCTTAGTACAAATATATCATACACTGGTAGT
>Ga0210059_1014782_pt1 | contig 11483 bp, 7 predicted proteins | sample Ectturendosymbi2_FD_188042 | JGI IMG/M metagenome (GOLD analysis project Ga0210059, IMG submission 188042) | Ecteinascidia turbinata endosymbiont from Florida, USA - Sample 2 (SPAdes) (version 2) | ecosystem: Host-associated > Tunicates > Ascidians > Unclassified | place: Key West, Florida... | reverse complement strand
TAGGCGCACGGTTTCTAGTCCGTTTCGATTCTTTGTGACACCTTTCTTCGACAGAGATCATGGTAGTACTTTGCATTTGGACATTCGTTATTATTTATATGTAAGCAAGGGCAGTCCCGTCGCCACGGGAGGGCTTTGGTGAGCTTAGCTCCCCCAAACAAAGCCCCAAGCCCCCGAAATTGAAAGGTGAAACACTGTAAGTGGAATTTTGGTTAATAATATAATGTCAAGCCCCCCCGCAGAACTGCAAATCCCCCCTATTCAAAACGTTCTGGCGACGGTTCTGCGCAAGGGTTTAACACAGGGGGTTCTAACCTTTCTCTGACCATATACCACTTTAGCATTTCGACAGATGAGCATGCACGCCTAAAATGTCTTATGACAAAAAGTCTGAGTAAAATAATAAAAACGCACTGAATTTTGAATAGAACTTTAAAATATTTGAAGCTATAGTCAAAAGTTAGACTCCGTTTTTATGTCTCAGAGTTAATTTGTTGCGGCTGTACAATAAATGTACCCCTTCAGATAGGCAAATACACCCGTAGAGGTAAATGTACCCCAGGTTGGGAACCTAGATCTGGTCCAACACCATCTTCCTTCCACGTTTCGCAGTACCACCAGACAATTTGCCCCGTGAAATCTTATTCTCGTGCACTTGCAACATCCTAAAACTTTGGAAAGGCACGAAAACAAGAAGCGACTTGAATTAAATGTGTGCTTTGTTGATATTCTGAACAGGGTTTTATACTTCTTCTAATTCACAAAGTTTGTTAGTCATTTAGGACTCTGCTAACTCAGCCTTGAAATATTCATGCTCACTAAAACAAACGGTGTCTCAGTGTAAAATTCTCTTTAGGAGAACGCTGCATGGCTTAAAACGTGCTGAGGACGACATTTGAAATATCATCCAGGATCCAGATAACTGCACGTTAAATGCAGAAAGCGCAAACTTTGTAGAAGACGAAGCACAAGCAATTATCATTGTAAAACATAAAAACAACTGTATTTGCAAAATGGGAAAAAAATTACGCTACTTTTCTGCTTAGATTATATAATCCGGTAAACTCCAATTATTTCGCGCATTGCTTTCGAACAATGCAAAATCTGTTCAGAGGCAACGAAATCAGAACAACCTTTCAATTTCGTTTGTTGCGCAGTAAAATTTGCTTTAACGTTTGTCCAAGTTTTACAGAATGTTTAAGCGCATTACCAAACAGCAGAAGAAGAGAAAGAAGAGCAGAATTGTGAATAATACAGTCAGAGGATCAGAACCGTCGCTAGAAAGTCGTCAATAGGGGGACTTTACGTTTGTGCGGGGGACTTTACGTTCGTGCAGGGGGCTTGACATTCAAATTTGACAAAAAATCCACTAGTTCATAGTGTTTCGTATTTCAATTTGGGGGACTTGGAGACTGCAGAGGATATAAGTCTTGTTTAGCGCGAGACCCTGGATGGCCAAACTAACATACGTTTCCATTTCTTTTCTTAGTGACGTAAAGACAAACACGTAAATCAGACCTTCACATTATAGGAGATGACTGACAGTGTGCGACAGTGAACGTGGCGGTTAAGAAGTGCAAAATGAAACCCCGGGAGGTGACAATGTATAGCAACGCAATAAAATAGCGCAAAACCTGCACAGAAACATGTACAAAATGTTACTATATATAGTAAAGCAATAAATAGTGTGAACTTGCGCGGCAAATAGCGATCAATAATACGATAAACTGAGTGGCGAGCTAACAAACCAACAGGCACTAAAACCGGCATTAAGATGACAATCGCAAGGAAGTGAAACAAAGGATAAATTTCACTCATGTTTTAGGATATGATGATAAACAGTTGGGAAGTTTACGTTTTCATCATTCGTGGTGTTAGTTTTTAAATTAATATACTACGATTCTAAAAATTCAATATACAAGGATTCTTGGTAGCTATTTACATGATGTAAAACATGGACGCGATCCCAGTCGAAACTCTTTTCTCTGTTTTTGCTCTCCATGTCGTTTTTTGGTCTTCATGGAATGTTTGACGCACAAAACGTTTTCAGGCAATTTTGGGAAAAATTTATTCACAACCCCTAAATTTGCCTGCTCCTACAGCTATGGAATCCGGCATCACAAAGTTGCAATCGAAACATGAAAGGATATCTTAAACAAGTTTTTTCTCAATTACTTCGCATTGGCAACCAACGCTAGCGAGCAGCATGAGAACAAAGATAAAACCAGAATTTACTAGAACAATACCTAACTTAAAAGAGCATATTGTAATTACAAATCCATACAGCATTCGTAATCCTTCAACAACACCTGACTTTTAACAAATTAAATTTTCTTAAAGGTATGCATCACACCCAAAGACTGATTTTGCCTTCATATCTGCTTGAGCAAGAAACCAAAGCTGTAAAGACCTACCAGACTGTTTTCCGATCTGAGTCAGTACCAAGTAGAGTTTTGCAATGGACGTGTGGCAAAATATGTCAACTTGGACTGAAACTGGCAGCTATGGTCGTTTTCAATCAACACTGGCTTTAATATTCCAGTTATCAGTTATGCAGCTCATATAGCAGCTCCAAGTTTTTGAAACGAGTTTGAAGCACTAGAGCTTGGCGCTCTACTCTGTCCCAAAACATTCCTTGTACGTCGGTGGATCAAATGAGGGGAAACTTTGCTCCTCTGCTTCTGGGCAGGCTGATGTTGCTTCCTGATGCACAGATTCGACGTGGAACGTCGGCAGACCATACCTTCCAATTGGCTGAGAAACGTTATTCGTTGAAAGGGAAGGGCACACATTTGAATGAAAGTAGTTTTGGGGTGTATGATAAATGGTTGTTGTTGGCTGAAGAGATGACGTTGCTTGTTGGGTGTATCCATTACTGAATGAAGGTCTGACAGCAACTGGTTGCTGGGTGCAAGCCCTCTGAGGAGCTGATCTCTTCAGGTGTGATCTTAACAGAAAGCATGAAGCACAGGCCCCTATCAGAAGAAGACCACCTATTGACAACAAAACAGCACCAGCAATCAGCATGGTGTGTATGAAGCCACTACCTATTGCAATGTTCACAATTCCAAGGAGACAAAACACCACTCCGCACATGCATGTCGAGATGGAGGCCACTACTGACAGATGTGACCGCTTGCTGGTAAGCTCTACAAAAATAATTTTAAATTCGTCTTAGCACAGGCAAATAAACACAAAAAATAAAAACCGTACAGCGTGAAACAGTAAGTTGTTAAGAGAGAAAAATAATTCTTTTCGCATCAAAACCGACGAAGGTGACGTTTTTGACTTGGGTAGAAAATTTCCGCCATTTTGTCCAAGAGCACAATCAACTACAGCGTAAAAACAATAGGAAACCCAAAGTGAAAGCGTAATAACAAATTTGTCAAATCCAAGTCATTTTGATCCTTCCAGCGTATAAACGGCTTTGGCTGTCATATTTTATGTTGCAGTAATTGTGTAATTCAAGAAAACTGTGCTACATCGTCCTTTATACATAAAAATAAAATTTTACTTGAAAAGGAAATATAAAACATACTCTTTCATGAAGTGATGCTTAATTTTCAAAATGTTATGAAGCAAACGTTACTTTTACGTTGCGTTTTCAAAAGATTGAAGTATCCACTGTCTGACAAATAACACTATACCCTTGCACCATGTGTTCTCAATGTATTTTGAAAAATGACCGGAAACTGGGTACGAAAATTGTATTGCATATGCAAGCAAATGAAAAATGCAGTAACGTCCACTAGTCACGAGCAGCCGGATATGTTTTCTATTATGATGTCACTGTTAACATTTGCTAAACACGAGAAACTGGCAAAAAATTTTAATATATTTCCACTGCTTTTGTTGCTAAATGCAGTGAGGCCTTTCATCACAAGCAACTGGCTCTAATTATTAAACCTGGAAGTTTTCGTTGTGACTTTTATTGAAATATTCCGTAAAGCTCATTTTTTGTTTTTTTAAGAGAAGGAAGATCTGTTTTGGTAATTTTGCATCGGTGTCATCTCACTTCTTGCTGTAGTAATTTCTAAATCCGTTATAAACAAAATTCGTCTGCTCTATACCGGCTTATCTGATGGTGAACAGTAATTACTCGCCCACTTACCTGGCTGAGCTGATATTCGAACAACGCACATGTTGTTTGAGGCTTCTGCTTCACGTGGGTATGACATCATGCGGGCAGCGATTTTTCCGAACAGTTGAAAGTTTCAGAAGAAGCTACAAACGTCACCAGAGCGGAAGTGAGAAACGGTCTCAGATTTTACGATTCTACAGACATGGTCCTTCAAAAGAACAACAGCACTAATGAATTTTAATAAAACTATCAACCAAATTTACAGTAGTGCACGAAAAATGAAGCTCTATGTGGTTTCAAGTACGTGAAGAGAGTGTACTCTCCACATGTGGGTCAAGCAAGATATTTTCAAGGAACTTTGCAAATTTCTAATAGGAAATCTATTTCACGTAAACACTACGCATCGTCAGTCCGTGAATCTGTAAGCAATGCTTGGAGGGGAAACGTTGAAAGGCTATTTCGTAACAAAAATAACGGCCCGCTACGAAACGTAGAGGCATAACTCAGACGTTTCAGTAGTATCTATCACTATCAGTGTGACACAGTCTCTCACAAACGCGAAGAGACATACACTGAAGCTAACAAAACTTAAACACAACAGCGACCATGCGAACAAGCATGGCGTTCTTCGCTCAACACATGAAAAACACGAAGTCCATCCAAGTGTGACTGAAAAACAAACCATGTTTCAGTGAATTCAATGGTCAGCCAATGACATGCGCACGAGGTCGTCGGTGTTGTTGACGCAATTTTGATGCCAACAATAAGTTCAGGAAAGAATAAATCAACAATAAATGATATTTCCCGGAAAGATGCTTTATAAACCTTCGCTACGATTAAGCAAGTTCTCTGTTTTATGAAAAATCGTGATATAGAAAACTTGAAAACCTCTTTTCGTTTATGTCAATCAAACGCCGCTAGGAAGTACCCCTATGCAAAATTGGTTGAAAGATTCTTCATCTTTTACGATATTTTCCTAAAAAATCAACATACGTCGTGTTTTGCTGTTAAACTACATAATGCTGTTTGCAGAAGTACAAAGAAGTGAGCAAATATACAAAAAAAATTTAGTAAAGGAAAGAGATGTGCTAAAGTAAAAATAATGTAAAATTAAATTAACGAAAAACTGAGAAGCAAAACGGATGATTAAATGTACAAATTAACGACCAAATCTAAATGTTAGTAAATGAAAACAACATGATAGCAAACGTTACTATAGAATTTCAGTGCTGCAGCCTAGTAAACATCAGTATCATGCGTCAAAAATGTAATTCGACATTCACAGCGAAAAAATGCAAAACAGTCAGTTATCTATCTCAAATTTCTTGTGAAACAACTGAGAAATAACGACCTCAAACCGATCTTTCATTTTGAAAGCAAAGTTCTTGTGGTCTTAGCACCATTGTATATGAAAACCTAAAACTACATAAACAGTTGCCTGGCCATCAACTATCATTACCTCTACACATCACTAGTCGCTGAACAAGTCTGCAGTCTAAGCATCACCTGCCAGTGTTTCGCCTCACCATAAAGATACCTGCGTTTGCGATAGTCCCGTTTTACGTTTCCTGGCGTTTCCCACTGCTTTTAACTGCTTCTGTTCACCACAACGTCACACAGGCACATTCTCGAGCGATTGGTCAGCGATTGGTCCTGTTTTATGTCTATGTGTTTTCTTATCGTTAAAACGTCTTTCTGTGCAGTTCGCATACCGCTTGCAATTGTTCATAGGGTAAGGTGAAAAAAGGACATCATCTCATTTAAACCCGAAGGCTATCTGACCCCAACCAAGCTGTGCCGATGTCTTTCGCTCTAATCTTTAAATAGGAATGGCAAGCTACAAAGCAAATTTTTACAAAACAAGCAATCAAGTAAGTCAATCCTAGAGCAAAATCGCGTACAAGAGCAAATTCCTTGCAAACCAAGGAGAAAGTCAGTCCACAACCAAGCATTTGAACACTTATGAACACTTACAGGGAGCAAAGAAAAATTCCAAGTTAGCTTCCACCGCAAAGCATTCTGATAAACATGTTGTGCACATTAAAAGAAGCTTCCATTTTCCAATCGATCGGCTTGTCACCAAATTATGACCCAGTAAGTTTTAAAATCGTAAACGAACGAGTTGCAAAAGTCAAGACATTCTGATGAATCAAATAAAGCTTTAGAAATAAAGTTTCCACCTTAAACTATTGTACATCAACTTTATCGAACTGTACATCGAACCACTTTGTACATCGTATGTACACAAGAGTGAACAAAAACAACACAGCGGTTACGATGTCGCCTCTGCTTCACAAACGTTTTAAAAATCAACAGGATTGTTTAGATCAAGGATGGCCAACCTGTGGCGCATGCGCCATACTTGGCGCATTGGATGCTTAGAAGTGACGCATAACATTCTTTTGATAACCAGAAAGTAGCCAACGCCTACTCATCAATTTTATTGATTTTATTTTTCTTGCACGTCCTTTCTAGCAAGGACAACTTGGCTTTCTAGAGGAAAAGTTCTAAGACGATTATGGAAACTGAAACACGTTGTGCTTGATTTTCTAGAAGAGAAAGATGAGCTGCACAAAGAAAGGGCCCTTTTGTGTAATGAGCAGTGGTTGTTAGATTGAGCATTTTTGGTTGATGTTATCAACCATGTAAATTACCTCAATTAGAAACTGCAGGACAAAGACAAACTTTTTCCTTGCTTATTACCTGCGCAAAGGAGATTAATTGTTTTCGCATACTTTTTGGTTGTCAATTTGTCAACTTGATACAAAAACCACGGAATAAATTTGCATGCAAATTTCAAGGAACATTGTAAATGGGCCAAAAAGTAATAATATTGGTTTTGGTGGGAATCTGGGTTATCGTCTGCATCCAGAAACCATCTCACCACTTTTTGCAGACCTTTCGTTCGCTGCGCATGTTCAAGATTGTGTTCTGCGGTAGTTCACTTCATCCGAAACAATTATCTTTATTTTGTCTACTGTGGCTGATCAGCGCAAGCGCTGACCGCATTGGCTACATTACCTGTTTCTGTAGCATGACAGAACTGCTGCAGGAGCTCAAAAACAGCAGTTGTTAAAATAGAAGCATTCAGGCATTTGATAATTTCTCAGCAGGGAAAAAGGAAAACTAAGAGGTTGCTGAACGTCTGTAGATAACAAAACATTGAAAGTGTTCTTGCGCATTCGCAATTCTTGTGTAGCTTAGCAAGATTAGATCTTGCAACAGGGGTGTGCTCCAGCCAGTCCAACCGCACACTTTCTATGCTCGATTGCACGTATTCAACAAGACATTAGCGCAGCCTCATTTTGCAGTTGTAAATTGCTCTGACGCATTGGTGAGTGTGTTTTACTGTTTTAACGCGCATCCACTGTTTTAACGCGCATCCTGATAATTTTGCAGTTATGAACTGCTGTGTCGTAGCGTTAAGTGTATTTTCCTCCAATATCGTAACCTGGAGCGCTGATAGTTTATATTCAGTGCAATGACACATAAATTAAGGGGAGTACGTGTAGAAAAATATGCATATTATGTCAACAAACTTCGCCAAAACGTTGGTGTGGAAACATGAATATGACGTCAAATTGTGACATAAAAAAGAGCGCACACCAAATACAAATGACTACTATATGTCACTGAATGAAACCCCCATGAAAATTTTCTGCGTACGCCACTGAATGCATTGATGCATTCAAGATGAAGTTAAAACTGTTTATTTCTCAGCTATAAAAAGGAATTTAAAAGAACAAGGTGAATGTGTTGAAAATATTGCCAACTTTGCAAAAATCATTGAAAAATCAAAGTACTACGAGAGGTCTTTGATAGTCGTTTTAGTGATTTTTCTGAAGAAGACCGCATGCTTGCATTTATAAATCCATTTTCACTTAACATAACATTCTAAGATGCCTAGCAATATGCAAATGGAACGTATTGAACTAAAAGCAAATTCAGTATTGAAAATGAAGTTTGGTGAACTTTCCTTATTGCCAAGTGTGTCGGAAAGGATTGTTTTTTGGCGATCATTGCCATGTGAACATTTTCCAAAAATGAGAAAATTTGCCCAGAGTTATGCCTGCCTCTTCGGAACTACGTACAGACGCGAGCAGTTATTTTCTTTCATGAAAATGATCAAAAACCAACTGAGGTCGCGACTGTCCGATTCCAACTTGAAGAACTATCTGTTGCTTTCAGTTACGAATTTAACTACTAATATCACTGGTTTGGTGAAAGTAAAGCGGAGGCAAAAGTCACATTAAAGTCATTTTTTTATTTTGCCTGTGTATAAAATTATTTTCATTTAAAACTGCTAATTGTGTCCATATATTACTATTAGCACTTTCTGAAGTAAAATTATCAATGAAAATTAAAAAGTGTTGCGTGAGATCTTTTCCTCTACAGCTGCTACATCTGTCATCATTATTTAATAAATTGGGTTAGCCTTGTTTATGTGTTTGTTATATCAGATAAACATATATTTTTCAAATAAATATATGTTAATATAACTTCAAAATATGTCTATATTACCACACGTTTTACAGGACTGAAAAGAAGTGAATGTTTGTCTGGCGCATCTGAATTAAGCGTGAAAAAATTGGCGCATGGAATTAAAATGTTGCCCACCCCTGGTTCAAACAGTATGCGTCGGTTTTCCTCCAACTTCCACTGCTCCCTTGCCCTTTCTTTATGAAATATATGGACGCTTTACTGAAGTTGAATGTGCGGCTACTTTAACTGTCCTAACTTCGGCGTTCAATTCGGACGAAATCTGTTGCGAGGGTTAACATGATAGAAGCCGTAAAAACAGCAGAATCTAAATATCACCCTATTACTGTACCTTACAAAATTAATCAAGGCGAATTTTTTAGTAGCAGTTGGTGCGCCTGCTTCAGCGCTGAAAGAATCAAAACTTACTCTTTGGCGATTCACAACACAACTTTGTCAAAAGGTTTTGTACTAGCTATCTACTCATTCATATATCTGTCAGCTAGCTTATGTCAGGCTCATGTGCTTGGCACTAGGTATGGACTCTACACCCGTGATCGAGTCAGTTGTAACTAATTACAATTCTACAAAACAATTGTAATTTAATTGTAAATGAGAATTTTCAAAAAGTCATGTGATTGCACTTCATAATATTGTATTTGAATCCATAGAAATTCCATTGTAATTTTTCCTTTACTTAATAAAAATGTTCATTGTCAGAAGTTATCAAATCTATATGTTGTAATTGTAATTGAAATTTTCCAGCGTGATGTAATTGCAATTATAATTGTAACTGAAATTTTCCAGTGAGAAATAATTGCAATGATAATTGCAACTGCCAAAAATGAATTGACTCCATCACTGCTCTTCACGGTTGTGAAACACTCGTTGCGATTGGATGTTTCGCTGGAGCCAGAAATATTGACGCTTTTGGAAAGGTTTCGTGACAGCTTCATCAGCTTCTTTCACTTTTTCCTACGAAGTACACTGAGCACATTGGGGAAAGGAGATGGGCCTGGACAGGGTAAGGAAGAAAACCTCGTTGTTGCATCAAACAAATAACAATCGTGAGAAAAGTATTTTTACGCACAAACAAAAAATATTACAGAGGTTAGGTGGCGCTGCGACGCGCAGGACTGGAAGCTTGGAACCCTGCCAGTCGACCCAGATCTATATGCTTGCCAACCGGGTGCACATATAGTACACCCTTGTGTGTACCAGAATTTTCAAAGGATGTGGCGCCCTGTTGTGGTGTACAAGGGTGCACCAGATGCTTGTTCTTTGGGATACGTGGTTTCACATGAAATTTGCGTTGCTCTGGCTTAACTTTTGTGTAACTAAATATACGAAACATGCCTTTTTTCAAATGAAATTAATAATAATTTGTTGTTTTGATCATTTACTAATGAACTATCCAACATTCCAAACAGTCAGCTGCTGTGCAACACTATACTAAACGTTATCTTTGAGAAATAGTTGATTTAATTTACTTTGTGCAACTGTTCATTACAGATTCAATTTATTATTATCTTGTATCTTTTTGAACAATTTTTAACGGAAGGTATTATATTTACCTTCTTGAAACAAGGTTGAAACTTCATTTTTCACAACTGTCTGGTGGATTCAGCAGCACCATCTCAGCCGATTGCGAAATGTTTTTTGTGTTCGTTCACATTGTTGATTGTAAAAACTTTGTCTATTGGAGTTGATATTACATTGTTGGCTTGAAGACAAATTTTTTATCGAAAAAACAATTTAATCAAAGATTTCGATGCACTGATTTTTCACTACATGGCTGTAACGTGCAGAACTTTCGTTAAGCGAAATTCGATGTACTTAGTAGAGGTCTTAGTGAGTGTGCATGGTGTGCAAGAGTGTGTAAAATGTGGGCCCCCACTTGCAATATATGCGCTTTGAGGATGCCCCTGCTTTTAGTTTACGCGCTTTCAAAGATTTCTGAGTTTTTGTATTTTCAGTATAATGATTAGATATTATTTGGTAGAAACTTAGTTTGGTTTGCTATATGAGATTGCGATTATTGATATATTTTAACGCATTTAGATTATGAAGATAATACGCCACACTAAAATAATAAAACAATAGCATTTGTTCAAAAGACAAGGGGCCCCAGTCAAAATGTAAGAGGCCCCAACCAGGAGCGGATTTACCCCAGGCTAAAAACGCTTAAGCCTAGGGCCCCGATTTCGGGGAGGCCAAACGTTTAGGAATGAGGACAATTTCCAGCATTTCTGTGAGCATTATATTTGAATTTTTGTTTTGGTTCAACGCACGTTTTTTTATTATGCCGCTAACAAAAGATCTCTATAAAAGAATGAGCGTGAAGGATTGAAGTTAATGACGATGAGCACTTGATTTGATTGCAGGCGCCAAGCGAGTTTCCCCGGATTCCCGGCGTGAACTTCCTTCTTCGTGGTTTGAGCCAGTTTTTTCAATCCTCTGGTTGGCCGCAATAAATCCCTGTGCAAGCGTTGAGCAGCCATTCGATTATCTCATTATCCGTAATCGTCAGGTCATGTGCTCCACAGGGAGATCGATGGATTGGACAGTTAAGGCCAAAATGGTCAACGGTGAACTTCCTGTTTGTTTGCGACGCGTTGACTTGTCTTTCAGTCACGTGATGCCTTCCTCCTCCTGCAAAATACCTTGTTTTCCTGCCACTTTTAGCCAATTGTGTCTCTTGTTCTTATCAGACTTTTTTGGTTTTACTTGCCACGGCACGCGGTGTATTCGGTGATCGAGACATCGAGGCGTCTTGTTTTTGTCAGCTCATGCGCACACGGAGCTTGCAGCGTGACTCGTCTCTCGCTCACTGAAGCAAAAAGGTTGCTTTTCTTCGTCTTGCACAATCTACAAACCGGATTTTAGGCCATAAACACGTTTCACATGCGGCGTTCTACCGGCG